>OLGB01000079.1_pt1 | contig 136312 bp, 118 predicted proteins | sample 1605691 | NCBI WGS metagenome assembly OLGB01 (sample SAMEA3888925, study PRJEB22519) | human gut metagenome | biome: human gut; feature: human-associated habitat; material: faeces | place: Denmark | collected 2010 | reverse complement strand
AAAAACAGCGAGCCCAACTTCTGGCTCTCCTGCCTGATAATTGATAAGGACGCTATGTGCAAGCAGGTAAGGAGCGATAACGACGCCTGCTACATAACAGAAACGGGTAAAACCTGCCCGACCGAAATACTTGAAACATTGGCAAAATACAACGCTGAGGGCAGCCCTATATGGAAGCCTATGCATATGCAGCCGGTATTTGCGGATTGCGATTACATTGACAACGGAAAGGTTGGCGAGAGCCTGTTTGAGAATGGTGTCTGCCTGCCAAGCGATACCAAGATGACAGATGAGGATTTGAAGCGCATCTGCACGATTATCAGAGGATTGTGGAAGTAAATGAGACAAGAGATCTATGCCAGAAGTATTAAGAGAAAGCTGGATATTTTGCTGTCTGGTGCTGCACTGGTGATCTTAAGCCCTGTGATGGCAATGACTGCCTGGCAGGTGAAAGAGAAGCTGGGAAGTCCGGTGCTGTTCACACAGCTGCGGCCTGGAAAAGGCGAGAAGATATTTAAGATGTACAAGTTCCGAACCATGTATGTCCAGACCGAGGAAGAAGAGAAAAAAGGCTGGACACAGAAAAATGATCCGCGTATCACGAAAGTGGGACGCTTTTTGCGAAAGACAAGCCTGGATGAATTTCCACAGCTTTTTAATGTATTAAAAGGGGATATGAGTCTGGTTGGTCCGAGACCGGAGCGGCCGCAGTATGTGGAGAAGTTCCGTGAGGAGATCCCCCGTTATATGATCAAACATCAGGTCAGACCCGGTATGACGGGCTGGGCGCAGGTAAATGGCTACCGCGGGGATACCTCCATACGAAAGAGGATCGAGCATGATTTGTATTATATTGAGAATTGGACACTGGGACTCGACGTTAAGATCCTGTTCCTGACGATTTTCAAAGGTTTTATAAATAAAAATGCGTATTAGGAGAAAATATTTATGAGCAAAACAGAGCAAGGAAAAACAAGGGCAGGACAGGGGAGCACAAAAAAGGCATCTGCCAGAAGAAAAAAGAAACAGCAGAAAAAGATACTGATCGTGGTCGTTGAGATCCTGGTACTGCTTATTTTGGCAGCGGTATTATTTGTTGTTGTAAAGTTTTCCAAAATCCAGAAAGATACCACATTTGATGCAGACAAGGTAGAGGTCAATGAAGGTATTTCCTCAGAGGCAAAGGAGATCATGCAGGGATATACGACAGTTGCCCTGTTTGGACTGGATAACCGTTCCAATGGTAATCTTTCCAAAGGTAACAGTGATGTTATCATTATTGCAAGTATCAACAACGATACTCACGAAGTAAAAATGGCATCTATTTACCGAGACAGTTATCTGGATATCGGCAATGGTACCTTTAAGAAATGTAATGCAGCTTATTCCGCAGGAGGTCCGGAGCAGGCAATCTCCATGTTAAACAAAAACTTAGACCTTGACATTACAGACTATGTAACCGTAGACTTCAATGCAGTCGTAGAATGTGTTGATTTATTAGGTGGAGTTGTCATCCCGGAAGTAACCGATGAAGAGGCAGTGCTGATGTACGGCTACATGGATGAGATCAACAAACTGACCAAACACAACTCCAAGTACTTATCCAGTGGTGGAACCAACGTAACAATGGACGGTGTTCAGGCATGTGCTTATTCCCGTATCCGTTATACTGCAGGTAACGATTATAAACGTACTGAGCGTCAGAGAACCGTAATTGCAGCTATGATCGAAAAGGCACAGTCTTCCAACTTAAAGACAATCAACAGTCTGATTGATGCATTGTTCGGAGACATTAAGACAAGCTATACCAATACAGACCTGATGGCACTGGCAGCACAGGTATTCAATTATAAATTAGGCGAGACAACAGGTTTCCCATTTGAGAAGAATACTAAGAAACTTGGCTCTAAGGGTGATTGCGTTATTCCGTGTGATCTGGAATCAAACGTAAAACAGCTTCATGCGTTCCTGTATGATGATAACTCTTACGAGACAACTGATACTGTGAAGAAAAGCAGTGCACAGATCATCAATGATACAGGCTACCGCCAGGGAGATGGATATTAAAATGACAGTGGATGTAATCATTCCAACCTATAAACCAAGCGATACCCTTTGTCTGCTTCTGCAAAAACTGCAGGAGCAGACCTTTCTTATTCATAGGGTATTGATCTTAAATACAGAAGAGGCTTTGTGGGAAGAAGCAGTAAAGAAATATCCCATCGAAGCAGCACTAAAAAAATTACCGCACGAGATCTATCACATCCGAAAAGACGAATTTGACCATGGTGGAACCAGACTTTTCGGAGCAGAGCAGTCATCGGCGGATATTCTTTTGTTTATGACACAAGATGCAGTTCCGGCAAATGCGTTTCTGGTAGAGGAACTGGTGCAGGGACTTCGGGATGCCGATACGGCAGTCGCATATGCAAGGCAGCTTCCAAGAGAGGACTGTTCGGTCGTAGAGCGTTATACCAGACAGTTTAATTATCCGGAGCAGAGCAGAAAAAAGGGAATGGAAGATATCGCAACACTCGGGATCAAGACATTTTTCTGTTCGGATGTATGTGCAGCTTACAAGCGAAACGTGTTTGAGTGCTTGGGCGGATTTGAAACGCCGGTGATCTTTAACGAGGACATGTTTTTTGCGGCAAAAGCGATCGATGCCGGATATTATGTTTATTACGCGGCGCGCGCAGAAGTGATCCATTCCCACAATTATACGATGGCACAGCAGTTTCACAGGAACTTTGATCTGGCGGTATCACAGCAGCAGCACCCGGAGATCTTCGAGCAGGTCAGTTCCGAAGCAGAGGGCATGAAATTAGTCCTTGGCACGGTAAGGCACCTGATCGCGGTCGGGAAACCGCACCTGATCTTCCAGCTTGGTTTCCAGTGCATTGGGAAATATGCCGGTTACCGGATGGGAAAGCACTATAAGAGACTGAGTAGAAAACAAATCTTACGCTATACGATGAATCAGGATTACTGGACAGGAATTTGGAAAGATTGAAAGGTTTTTATCGGATGAAAGAGAAGAAACGGTATCTATTATTTTGGACATTGATGTTTTTGGGAGCCCTGCTTATTTTAAGTCAGGTGGGGTATTCCGATGGCGACGATGTCTTTTTTTATCAATATTCCCGCAGCATGGGATTTTTCGAATACTTAAGCTGGCGTTATGAATCCTGGGTAGGAAGAATGGCGGGAGAGGCAATGGTATACGTTGCATTTCGCAGTAATATCTGGCTCTGGCGTATCGTAGATGCCCTGATGCTAGTCCTGCTTCCGGTCGGGATCATAAGGCTGGCAGAAAAGACAGCAGGAGTGCGCAGTGCGGATATCTGGCATGGGATCGCTTCAGTTTCCGGCTATTTTCTGATGGCGGCAACCACATTCGGCTATGCAGCGGTATGGATGAATGGATCGATCTTTTATACCTGGTCTTTTACCTGTGGGATCTGGGCATTACAGCCGGTGGCAGATCTGGTGTTTGACGGGGAACATTTTAAGCGCAGACAGCTTTTCTATGCAATCCCCTGTGCAGTGATCGCCAGCATGTCGATCGAACAGATGGGGGCGGTGTTGTTTACCTTAGAGCTGCTTGCCGTTCTGTTTTTATACTGGAGAGACCGGAAGATTTCATGGGAACTTTGTTTGCAGACAGCGGTCACGGCAGCTGCCTTTGCCGTTCTGTTTTTAGCACCGGGCAATGAGCTTCGTGTGGCATCGGAGGTCACGAACTGGATGCCGCAGTATCCGTCGCTGACTTTTGGACAGCATCTGTTTATTACGGCCCAGTGGCTTATTTCTTCTTTTGCCAATGAAAATAAGCTGTTCCTTGCGGGTATCTGGATGATTGGAATCCTGCTTTTAAAAGAGCGCAGAAAGGATGGCTCAAATGATAGATCCGATTCCGTCTGGATGTGTTTTGCCGGTATTTTTACTGTAGTATCCTGTCTGCCGTTTCTGGGGATCACGGTTCTCTCTGACGTTGGAATGGACATCGGGGATATTATGCTTTGCATTGACCGGGTGCCGGAAGTGTCAGATCTGACCACACAGAATGTGATCGCACTTATTTTCTGGGGTGTGGCACTGATCTTTACCTTTGCGTATCTGTGGAAGATAACAGGACATAAGATCACATTACTGCTTGCCTATCTGGCAGGGATCGCCAGCGAAGCGATCATGTATTTTTCTCCGACCATGTATGCTTCGGGGGCAAGGGTCTATTATCTGACCGACCTGCTCTATTTATATATCATCCTGACACTTTCTATGAAATTAAAACAGGATAAGTGGAGAAAGGCATTTGAGATCGGCATGATGGGGATGGGTATCCTGCATTTTCTGTATCAGTTTAAAACTTTTGCAATCTGGTTAAGTTAAAAGACATAAAGTTTTGATAGTTCCGTCACAAATAGAACACAAATTACCAGTAGACTGTATCTTGTGATAAGGAAATAGAACACCTGTTACAGAAGGAGAGATGAGTATTATGGATAACAACCAGTACACCAATAACAATAATAGTAACAGCACAAATAACAACGTAAATAACAACAGCAGCAACAACGACCGCTTCTATACTTACGGACAGCAGAGCAGCCAGTATCAGAACCAGAATGGCAGTTACCAGAACAATAGTACCAATGGTACTTACCAGAGTCAGGGAACCTACCAGTACGGTGGCAGCCAGAACAATGGCACTTATCAGTACCAGGGCAATGCTTACCAGAACGCACCGAGAAAAGAGCGGAGGAAGAGAGAGAGAAAGCCGGGCGGCTTTGGTACAAAGGTTGCAAAATGTGCAGCACTGGCACTGGTCTTTGGACTGGTATCAGGAACCGTATTTGAAGGCGTTCATTATGCTTCCGGTCAGCTTTTCCCGGAAAGCACATCAGCACAGAGCAGCAGTGACACGAACGTTCTGACACAGAATACCGGAGATAGCAAAGTGCAGGCAACCTCCACTTCATCCAGTTATGTTGCAACGGATGTTTCTGATATTGTAGACGCCACGATGCCATCCATTGTAGCTATCACAAATGTGAGCGAGACAGAGTATCAGAACTTCTGGGGTGGAATGCCACAGACCTATGAAAGTACAAGCTGTGGTTCCGGTTTCATTGTATCCGAGGATGACAGCAGTCTTTATATCGCAACCAACAATCATGTAGTTGAGGGTGCAACCAGCCTGACTGTTACTTTTAACGACGAATCAACGGTAAGTGCTGAGGTAAAGGGAACCGATCCTTCTACTGACCTTGCAGTCCTTAAAGTAGATTTATCCAGCATTGAGAGTGATACCTTAAACAACATCAAAGTTGCAACACTGGGCGACTCAGACAGCCTGCGTGTCGGCGAAGCAAGTATCGCGATCGGTAACGCATTAGGCTATGGACAGTCTGTTACAACCGGATGTATCAGTGCATTAAACAGAACCGTATCTGTATCTGAGTCAGGAAGCAATACAAATTATTCTGCAGAGCTGATCCAGACAGATGCAGCCATCAATCCGGGTAACAGTGGTGGTGCCCTGTTAAATGCAAAGGGTGAAGTGATCGGTATCAACTCCGTAAAATATTCCGATACTTCTGTAGAGGGAATTGGATATGCCATTCCGATCAACACAGCAGCACCGATCATCAATGATCTGATCACAAAAGAAAAAGTAGATCAGGCAGACAGTGCTTATCTTGGAATTGCCGGAGTCGATGTTACAAGTGATGTATCACAGACTTACAGTATGCCGGCAGGTGTATATGTAGCACAGGTTACAGAGGGTTCTGCAGCAGAGCAGGCAGGCATCATCAAAGGCGACATCATCACAACATTTGATGGAAAAGAAATTGGTTCCATGGAAGAATTAAAGACAACTTTGGAGTATTACAAAGCAGGTACTACCGTAGATGTGGTCATTCAGAGATCAACCAATGGACAGTATGCAGAGCAGACCATTTCCGTAACACTTGGTAAGAAAGCATAAGAGATAAGATGAAAACTCGTTATCATAAACGCTGGAATGAATAAAAAACTGGCACAGGAAGATAAAAATTTTCCTGCGCCAGTTTTTTGCATTAATTAATGTTCCATTTTCCAGATCGCAGCGGAGTAAGGAGAAAGTTCACTTCCACCACCAAAATCATGTGGGGTATCGGTGATCAGTTCCTGCGCCATGCCGCAGCCGGCATCAAAGTGCGCCATAAAAGGTGCGTCTTCTGCATTGATCGCAACCAAAACGCGTTCGTGTTCACTTTTCCGTTCAAAGATACACTGTTTATTGGTCAGGAGAACGGAGCGGAAATTACCGTAATTGAGTGCCTCAGAGGATTTTTTAACCTCGGCAAGGCGGCTGATAAAGGTGGTCAGTTCCGTCCACTCCGGTGCAGCAAAGCAGGCGCGTAAGGCAGGATCGCCGTCCTCTTTTCTTGCTTTTGCACCCCATTCACTGCCATAGTATACACATGGGATGCCCGGCATGCCAAACATCAGAGCGTAGATCAGTGGCAGATGTTTTTCATTCTGAAGGAGACTTGCGATACGGCTGACATCATGATTGTCAACAAAGGAAAGTAAATGTTTGCCTTTGTAGAGCGTCCAGTCTTCCGGTCCGAACTGCCGCAGCAGCGAGTGATTGATCTCAAACATGTTCATGCTGTTAAAACTGGAGTGAAGTCCTTTGTAACACTCGTAGTTGGTAACCGAATGTAACATCGCATCATTTGCCCACTGGTTATAGTCTCCATGCAGGGTTTCTCCGACCAGGAAGAAATCCGGTTTTAAACCGTCACAGAAAGAACGGAGACGACGCAGGAAATCGTGATCCAGACAGTAGGCAACGTCAAGGCGCAGTCCGTCAATATCAAATTCCTCGACCCAGCCTTTGATCGCGGAGAGGATATGGGAGACGACTTCCTCGTTGCGGAGGTTTAATTTGACAAGGTCAAAATTGCCCTCCCAGCCCTCGTACCACAGACCGTCGTTGTAGTTGGAATTTCCGTCAAAATTGATATAAAACCAGTCTTTGTATGGGGAGTTCCATCTCTTTTCCAAAACATCCTGAAAAGCGAAGAACCCACGGCCGACATGATTGAACACGCCGTCTAAGATCACTTTGATGCCCTCGTTGTGCAGATTTTTACATACAGTGGCAAAATCTTCGTTGGTACCAAGACGGGTATCGATCTTTGTGTAGTCTCTGGTATTGTATCCATGGGTGTCGGATTCAAAGACCGGAGAAAAATAGATGGCATTGGCACCTAATTTTTTGATGTGCGGGATCCAGTCATTTACTTTTGTGATGCGGTGCTCTAAGACACCATCGTTTTCAAAGGGAGCACCACAGAACCCCAGAGGATAGATCTGATAAAAAACACTTTCGTAAGCCCACATAAGAAACCTCCTTTATGATTCGCGTTTGCTCATTTCTCTTGATTTATTGGAGCAGGCGCGTTGTGCCGAAATGACAGCGTTGCGGAAACCGTGCTGCTCTAATGCGGCAACCGCCTCGATCGTCGTGCCGCCCGGGGAACAGACTGCATCCTTTAATACGGCAGGATGGGAGCCGGTTTCCAAGACCATTTTTGCCGCACCGTAAACGGACTGGGCAGCAAATTTATATGCCTGTGCACGCGGCATGCCGTCTGCAACCGCTGCATCTGCCATCGCCTCGATAAACAGATAGACATAGGCAGGAGAAGAACCGGACACGCCGACTACGGCATCCATCAGGCTCTCCGGGATGAGTTCTGCCTTGCCAAAGCAGTTGAAAATGGAGAGGATCTCCTCAGCTTCTTCCGGTGTCACCTGCGAATTGATGCAGAGTGCGCTCATTGCCTCCCCGACCAGTGCAGGCGTGTTTGGCATGGCGCGCACCAGTTTGATCTCTTTTCCAAAAGCCTGCTCGATCGCATCGATCGGCTGACCGGCAGCAATCGAGACGACGATACAGCTGTTCTTGATGGAACCTGCGATCTGCGGGATGACCTCGGCAAATTTGTTTGGTTTTACAGCGAGAAACAAAATATCACTGCGTTCTGCAACGGTTTCATTGGAGAGCGTGGTCTCAATGGAGAACCGGGAGCGTATCTTTTCAAGGGTATCAGCGGAATGGGCACTGGCGATGATCTGGCTGGTCGTGACCAGTGAGGCATCTAAAATACCACCGATCATGGCACTTCCCATATTTCCGGCACCGATAAAACCGATTATCTTATCAATCATGTTCGTATGCACCTCTTTCTATAGAATCAAATATAGTAATATCCTAGTTCATTTTACCTAAAACGTCAACCGATCAAAGAGGATTCAAACAGAATCCTAAAAAATAAATATTTCTTTAATTTTAGAGCCATACTATTTACAGAAATGAAATAGTAAGATAATCTGTTTATGAAGTATTAGAGAATGCTGATAAGAAAAGAGGTATATTGATTATGAAGAAAAAACTGATCATGAGTGTAATGGGCATAATGCTTTATGCAGCAGTATTAGGCGGCTGTGGACAGACAGAGATGAAACAGGATAATGTTGTGACGAGTAATAGTGAGGACGGAAAACAGGGAGAAACAACAGAAGAAAAGGAATTGACAGGAACGATTGATGAGATAAAAGATTTTATGTTTGTCATTACAGATGAGAATGATACGCCATATAGTTTCAACTTTGAAAAAAAGCCGGAAGGATTGGAGAATGTCAGCAATGGAGATACTGTGACTGTAAAATATACAGGAACAATTTCTGAGGTAGATCCGTTTGTGGGAGAGGTAATATCTGTTGAAAAGGCAAAATAAGACCAAAACAGTAATTAAATTATCAACTGTGATCATGTGTGTGTCTATGATGCTGAGCGCCTGTGCAAAAACAGTACAGAGCCAGAAGATGCCGACTGCAACTTACATGGGAGGAAACAATACCATTACTGAGATCTGCAGGGAACTGCGTTCTGCGGGAGCTTCCAATGTGGATACATTTCAGAAATGGGTAATTGATTTTGCTGATTCTGCCGGAAAAGATGCAAAGCTGGAGGATACCTGGTCAGATCCGGAGAAAATGAAAGCAGATATTGGCAAATGTATGGATGGTTGGGAACAGAATCATGACTATTCAGACACAGACTGCAGAATGACAGCTTTTCTTTTGCTGGATGGGCTGCTTCATGCAGATACAACGGAAGACAGTTATGAGGGAACCTACTTAATGTTTGACATGGAAGCGATAGAGGATTCAGACAGATATGAAATCATAAAAACGAACAAAGACATGTTTGCCACACTCTACGGTGAAAAGGCTGTTACGGATAAAAAAAATCCGGAGGCTACATTTTCGGATAGCTGGAAACATTATGGATTTGAAATAGACAGCGACAGGATATCGCTTCTTAGTATAGTAATATATGATCCATATTCTGAGGTCGTTTTTGTGGGTCATACGGGTATACTGATAGAATACAGCGACTATTATTTATTCGTAGAAAAGATTGCATTTGAACAGCCATATCAGGCAACAAAGGTGCATACTATGGAGGAACTGCTCAATATCATGTCATTAAGACCAGAATATTTTGGAGAAGAGGGAGAGGCTGGACCATTTGTTTATAATAATGGTGAATACATTGGAACATTAAAGAAAAACAGTTAGCAGATGATCAAGACACTTTTGAACAGATATAATTTGTGCAAAGTAATTGACATCAGAGAAGTTTTACAGTCAGTTGAGCGAAAGAGCACAGGATTAATAATGAAAGAAGAGGGACATTATTTATTGTAGAAGAAAGCTATTATGAGACGGATGGAAGACGTCATGCGTCACCGCATTTATTCCTCATTACAGATAATGACGACGGAATAATGCTCTCTTCTTATGAAATTCCGGCAGGAGAAAATAAGAATACATTTTCTTATGATTCCATGAGTGTCGTGGAATATAGCAAACTAAAAAAATCTGAGAAGTTTACACCTGCATTGTATCAGGAAAAAGATGGTGTATGGGAAGGGGGAAGTATAAGCCATTTTACCCCGAATATGACATTCAGATTATGGGAGAAGTTTTCAGACACTTGTCTGGAGGTATCGGAAAGTATGGAAGTGAATGGAAATAGAACCTTCGGGTATGATGTTCCGATTATTTATAAGAGGGTATAACATAAAGGGAAACTTACTTAGTACAAATTTAAACTTCTTAGAGAAAACAAAATTTTGCAGATAAAATAATAGTCAGACATGAACCATATATGGTCATGCCTGACTATTATCTGACTGCCGGTGAAATTCAAAATTAGAAATCAGTCAGATTAGCAGCTCTTCTCTCTAAGAATGCGGTCATACCTTCTTTTTTGTCGTTGGTAGAGCAGGTTACACCAAAGAGGTTTGCTTCCATCTCAACGGCATTTTTGATGTCCATGTCATAACCATTGTTGATCGCTGCTTTTGCAACAGATACAGCGTAGCTTCCTTTGGAGATGATTTTTTTCGCCATAGCTTTTGCTGTGTTCATTAATTCTTCCGGAGCAACAACTTTATTTACAAGACCGATACGGTATGCTTCTGCTGCATCGATGCTGTCGCAGGTAAAGATCATTTCTTTTGCGCGTCCCATTCCAACAAGACGTGCAAGTCTTTGTGTACCACCAAATCCAGGGATGATACCAAGACCTGTCTCTGGCTGACCGAAAGATGCGTTGTCAGATGCGATACGGATATCACATGCCATAGAAATCTCACATCCGCCGCCAAGAGCAAAACCATTGACTGCTGCGATCGTTACCTGACGCATGTTCATTAATTTGAAGAAAGGAACAGATGCTCTCATACCAAAAGCTCTTGCTTCTGCTGCTGTGAAATTAACCATCTCAGCAATATCAGCACCTGCAACAAAGGATTTGAATTCATTGCCTTTTTTGTCAGGACCGCCGGTTAAGATGACAACCTTTACATCATCTCTTGCTTCAATCTCGGTTAAAGCTACGTTTAACTCGTCTAAAGTCTCGCTGTTTAAAGCGTTTAAAGCAGCAGGTCTTGAAATAGTAAGAACTGCGATCTCGTCAGAAACTTCCAGTTTTAAATTGTTAAAATCACTCATCGTTTGAAACCCTCCTGATAATTCTTTGATAAAAAATTAACAATATGTTATATTTAGAGTACTGCTTTTGCGGAAATTTGTCAATAGACATTGAAGAAAAAATGGCGTAAAAATGGTATTGGAAATAAAAATTTATTTACAGGAAAATCAAAACTGTGGTAACGTAGGATTTAGCATAAAAATGAAGATAGAACAGGAATAGAATAAGAAAATTATGATAGATGATTTTGGATTGGAGCGGCTTGTTTCGCCGTTATTAAACTGGTATCAGGACAATGCCAGAACACTTCCATGGAGAGAGGATGCGACGCCTTACCGGGTGTGGGTATCAGAGATCATGTTGCAGCAGACCAGAGTGGAGGCAGTGAAGCCGTATTTTGCGCGCTTTATGGATGCACTGCCGGATGCTGCATCACTTGCGGCATGTCCGGAGGATCAATTATTAAAACTCTGGGAAGGGCTTGGTTATTATAATAGGATAAGAAATATGCAAAAGGCAGCCATAGAGGTCATGGAGCAGTATGATGGCGTGCTTCCGGCAGACTATGAGAAATTGCTGAAATTAAAGGGGATCGGCAGTTATACGGCAGGTGCGATCGCATCGATCGCCTACGGCATCCCGGTTCCTGCCGTGGATGGAAATGTTTTTCGCGTGCTCACCAGAGTGACAGCAGACGATACGGATATCATGAAGGCATCTTTCCGGAAAAAAGTGGAGTCAGAGCTTCTTGCCATGATGGGAAAACAGGCAGGAACTTTTTCCCCGGGGGCATGGAATCAGGCGCTGATGGAGCTCGGCGCGACGGTCTGCCTGCCAAATGGGGCACCACTCTGTGAAAAATGTCCATGGAGGGGGCTTTGTCTTGCAAAAGCGGAGGGCAGGATTGAAGAACTTCCGGTCAGATCCAAGACAAAACCGCGAAAAATCGAAAAACGCACGGTGCTGGTCATCCGGGACGGAGATAAGGTGGCAATCCATAAACGTCCGAAGAAAGGACTTTTAGCAGGACTTTATGAACTTCCGAATGTGGAGGGAGAACTGACGCAGGAAGAGGTACTCTCACTGGTAAAAGAGATGAAGTTTGCACCGATAAGGATACAGAAATTAGCCGATGCAAAACATATTTTTTCCCATATCGAATGGCAGATGACGGGGTATGCCATCCGGGTGGAGGAGGCAGGATTTGGTGAGCGGGAGATGGCAGAAGAAAAGCTGATCTTTGTGGATGCTACGGATGCCAGGGAACGCTATGCCATTCCATCGGCGTTTGCAGTCTATGCAGAATATATGGATATCAGACTTGGAATATCATGAGCATGATAATAAAAAGAGGGAGCCGATGCAGATGCATCGGCTTCATATGAAAAAGATTGTGTATGGAAAGTGAAATGATTCACTGTTTGCTGGGAGGAACCTTGCTTATCGGCTAAGCAAGGTATCTTGCTTCAAGATCATTTTATGATTGAATGCAAGAAAAAAGTTTTATGAAAAATTTCTTGTTGCCTTAACTTTGATTTTAGTATATGCGGTAATTGTGACCGTGTTATGCCAAGTTTATGAGATTTTTGTAAATAAAATATGAACAAAACAGGAGAAAAGCAGACCTTAAGAAAGTCTTAATGAAAAAATGAATTGGAATGGTGCATAAAACTGTGTATAATGGGTATTAAGCGAGGAGAAAGGAGTCGGCAGATGTACGATTGTATAGTCATTGGCGCAGGAACAGCAGGTGCCGTAACCGCCAGAATACTTGCAGAGGAAGCAGGAAAAAAGGTTCTGGTGTTAGAACGCAGAGATCATATTGGAGGGAATTGTTTTGATGAAACGGATCCGCATGGTATCTTAATCCATACCTATGGTCCGCATATTTTTCATACAGGAAAAGAGGAAGTTTTTTCTTTTTTGTCACGTTTTACCGACTGGTATTTTTTTGGACATGAGGTTGTGGCAAAGGTGGGAGAGGAGCTGATTCCGGTTCCGTTTAATCTTCATACCCTGCATATGGTTTATGAGAAAGAAAAAGCAGACCGGCTTGAGCAGAAGCTGATCGCCACCTATGGAGAGGGCAGCAGAGTACCGATCATGAAGTTACGGGAACAGGACGACCCGGATATCCGTGAGATTGCAGAGTATGTCTACCAGAACATCTTCTTAAAATATACGATGAAACAGTGGGGACAGACACCGGAGGAGATCAGTCCGGAGGTGACCGGACGGGTACCGGTTCTGATCTCTTATGATGACAGATATTTTCAGGATAAATATCAGGGTGTGCCGAAAGACGGTTTTACACCGATGTTTGAACGTATGCTAGACCATGGGAATATCACGGTAAAGACAGGAGTGGACTGTCAGGAAGTACTGACCTTTTCCGATACACAGATCTTTTATGAGGGAGAAGCCTTTACCGGAGATGTCATCTATACCGGAGCATTGGATGAACTGTTTGACTGTCGTTTTGGCAGGCTGCCATACCGTTCCCTGGATTTTCATTTTGAGCATTATGACATGGATTCGTATCAGGGGCACAGCGTTGTGAATTATACGGTAAGTGAGGACTTTACAAGGATCACGGAGTTTAAGTTCTTAACGGGGCAGCAGGATACGGATGGTACCACGATTGTGAAAGAATATCCGTTTGCCTATACCGGGGCAGAAGGGGAAATCCCATATTATGCAATCTTAAATGAAGAAAATCAGAAGTTATATGAGAAATACAAAAGATTAACCGCCCGGATGAAGAATTTCCACCTGCTCGGCAGACTGGCAGAATATAAATATTACAATATCGATGCCATGACCGAAAAAGCGATGGAACTTGCCAGACAACTGATGCAGGAAATAAACAGATAGGAGAACAGACATGAAATTATTAACTTTTGCAATACCTTGTTACAATTCACAGGATTATATGGAACACTGCATCAAGTCTCTGCTGCCGGGCGGGGATGATGTGGAGATCTTAGTGATCGACGACGGTTCAAAGGACAGTACGGCAGATATTGCAGATGCATATGAAAAAAAATATCCAGGCATTGTCCGTGCTATCCATCAGGAGAACGGCGGTCACGGAGAGGCTGTCAATGCGGGCATCCGCAATGCGACAGGACTTTATTTTAAAGTTGTAGACAGTGATGACTGGGTAGACGGCGAGGCATATGAGAAGATCTTAAACAAGCTGCGTGAACTGGCAGGCGGAGACAAAACACTGGATATGATGATCTCCAATTACGTTTATGAAAAGGCGGGCGCAAAGCACAAAAAGGTCATGCACTATCCGTCTTTGCCAAAAGATCGTATCTTTACCTGGAACGAAGCAAAGCTGCACAAGGGACAGTATATTCTGATGCACTCGGTCATTTATCGTACCAAACTGCTCCGCGAATGTGGACTGGTACTGCCGAAACATACTTTTTATGTGGATAATATCTATGTTTATAAGCCACTGCCAAATGTTAAGACCATGTACTATATGGATGTGGATTTTTACCGCTACTATATCGGCAGAGAAGATCAGTCGGTCAATGAGAAAGTGATGATCGGCAGGATCGACCAGCAGATCAAGGTCAACAAGATCATGATTGATGAATTTGATCTGTGGAAGATCGTGAACCCGAAACTGCGCCGCTATATGTTTAACTATTTAGAGATCATCACAGTGATTTCTACGGTTATGCTCATCCGTTCCGGCACAGAGGAAAATTTACTGAAAAAGCGTGAATTATGGAAATACATCAAGGACAAAGATATCCGTCTGTTCCACCATCTGCGCATGGGTATCCTTGGAAATACGATGAACCTTCCGGGAAAGGGAGGCAGAAAGATTTCCGTTGCAGCCTATAAATTATCTCAGAAAGTAGTAGGATTTAACTAGGAGAAAGGTTTTAGAAGATGGATATGAACGAAAACAGGAAAAGTGACAGCATCGGATTTGGGATCGCATCTCTGGTGCTTGGTATCTTAGCCCTTGTATTTTTCTGTACCTGTATCAATGTTATTGCAGGGATTTTAGCGATTGTTTTTGGTATCATCCAGTTGACACAGTATGAGAAGAAAGGGCTTGCCATCGGAGGGCTTGTGACAGGGATCATCGGCGTGCTGCTGACCATCCTTTTGTATACATCCGTATTTGTGAACTATGCTTCGGGGATGAACGGCTATGAGAATGATTCCTTTGGGGATATTTATGATGATATCTACAATGATATTTATGATGAAGTCTATCAGGATATAGAAAACGATACGCTGTAGGAATGGGGTATTTTTCCGAAACCTCTGCATATATTTTACAGAGTGCAGAGTAAAGGAAGAACGGGATTGGAGATCGGAAAATTCTGGTATCGAAATAGAAAAAGAAAGGTCAAAGGAGAGATGGCTGCGATGGCAGGGCTGATGTGTCTGGTACTGCTCGGGCAATCCCTGTTATACAGGGAGAGCATGGAAAAGAAAACCTGTGAGACACTGTCCCAAAATCGTGAAACAGTCAAAAAAGTGGCAATTACTTTTGATGATGGCCCAAATCCCGACTATACCGGATTACTGTTAGATGGTTTAAAAGAACGTGGTGTGAGTGCCACGTTTTTTTTGTTAGGCAAGGAGGTCGAGCGGTATCCAAAGATCGTGAAAGAAATCTATCAGGATGGGCATCTGATCGGCACACATTCCTATGAGCATGTCAATTTAAGCAACTTAAATGACAGTGCGGCGATCGAGCAGGTGGATAAGACAAATACGGCAATCTATAAGGTCACCGGAGAGTATCCGGAGTATATCCGCCCTCCGTTTGGATGCTGGAAATGTAATCTTGATTATGAGACGAAAATGATCGAGGTGCTGTGGGATGTCGATCCCTTGGACTGGAAAACGAGCAACTCGGATGTGATCGCAAAGCGCGTCATTGACCAGGTAAAAGAGGATGACATCATTCTGCTTCACGATGCGTCCGAATCGTCGGTAAAAGCCGCCTTTAAGATCATCGATGAACTGGAGCGGGAGGGGTATACGTTCGTGACAGTGGAAGAGATTTTGTTTGATTAATACTTGCCTTGCGAAAAATACCTTATTATAATGAGAAAAAGGCTTTTGCGAGGTTTATTCATTTATTACAGTAAAGTGCCGTATTTATCTGGAAATAAATGCAGATTGCCCAAAATAATTTTGGGGCTTGTAAAATCATAATGTTTCATGTATGGTATTAGAAGATATGAAATTTTCAAAGTAAAATCTGTCATATTTCTGGAAAAAGAAAGGAAAAAGATAGGAAGAATGTTCATAAAATGCAGGATGTGAATTTGAAAAATTCAAAATGCTCAAATGTACGCCGTGGGCGGACAGAAAAGAACAGATTCCGAAAAGACAGGATTTCATATGGATTTATTTGAGTATATGAGAGAGCAGAATAAGGAGACCGAGTCTCCGCTTGCTTCCAGAATGAGACCGACCACCTTAGATGAGGTAGTCGGGCAGCAGCATATCATAGGAAAAGACAAACTGCTATACCGTGCAATCAAAGCAGATAAGTTAAGTTCCATCATCTTGTATGGACCGCCGGGAACCGGAAAGACAACACTGGCAAAAGTGATCGCGCATACAACCAGTGCAGATTTTCTGCAGATCAATGCAACCTCAGCCGGGAAAAAAGACATGGAAGAGGTCATCACACAGGCAAAAAATAATCAGGGGATGTATGGCAAAAAGACGATTCTCTTCATCGATGAGATCCATCGGTTCAACAAAGGACAGCAGGATTATTTACTTCCCTTTGTGGAGGATGGCACGATCATTCTGATCGGTGCGACGACAGAGAACCCGTATTTTGAAGTCAACGGCGCCCTGCTGTCGCGCTCCATTATCTTTGAGTTAAAGAGCCTGTCAAAAGAAGATATCAAAACGCTTCTTCTTCGTGCAGTAAATGACAGCGAAAAGGGGATGGCGGCATATGATGCAGTCATTGATGACGATGCGCTTGAATTCCTTGCCGATATTTCCAATGGGGATGCGAGAGCGGCACTGACCGCGATCGAGCTTGGTATCTTAACGACGGAGCGAAGTGCGGATGGCAGGATCCACATTACTTTAGAGGTGGCGAGTGAGTGTATCCAGAGAAGAGTGGTCAGATATGACAAATCCGGTGACAATCACTATGATACGGTATCTGCATTTATCAAGAGCATGCGTGGGTCTGACCCGGATGCGGCGGTCTATTATCTGGCACGGATGCTTTATGCCGGAGAGGATATCAAATTTATTGCAAGAAGAGTGATGATCTGTGCCGCAGAGGATGTCAGCAATGCAGATCCGATGGCATTAGTGGTAGCAACATCCGCCGCGCAGGCAGTCGAGCGCATCGGTATGCCGGAGGCGCGGATCATACTGGCACAGGCAGTGACCTATGTGGCGAGTGCACCAAAGAGCAATTCGGCGATCTGCGCCATTGATGATGCAATGGAGACCGTAAAGAATACGATGACAGCTCCGGTGCCGGTGCATTTGCAGGATGCACATTACAAGTCATCCGGGAAATTAGGTCATGGTGTGGGCTATCTGTATGCACATAGTTATCCAAATCATTATGTAGAGCAGCAATACCTGCCGGATGGTCTGACAGACAAAAAGTTTTATGTGCCGTCAGAAAACGGCTATGAAAAGCAAATTCGGGAGTATTTCCGTAAAATAAAAGGGACAGAAAACAAGGAGGATTAATTTCATGCAGTCTTATCAGGAAATGAGCAAAGAGGAATTATTAAAAGAGAAACAGACCCTGGAAGCAGAGTACAAGAAATTCCAGCAGAGAGGTCTGAAACTGGACATGTCCAGAGGAAAACCATCCCAGGAGCAGTTGGATATCTCCATGGGTCTTATGGATGTTTTAGCTTCTTACGTGGATCTTACCTGTGAAGATGGGACAGACTGTAGAAATTACGGTGTGTTAGATGGCATCCAGGAGGCAAAAGTGTTACTGGGCGATATGATGGAGTGCAATCCGGACGACATTATCATCTATGGAAACTCCAGCTTAAATATCATGTATGATACCATTTCCCGTTCTATGACACACGGTGTGATGGGAAGTACTCCGTGGTGCAAATTAGATAAAGTAAAATTCTTATGCCCGGTTCCGGGATATGACAGACATTTTGCAATTACAGAGCATTTTGGCATCGAGATGATCAATGTGCCGATGCTCTCTACCGGACCTGATATGGATATGGTAGAGGATTTAGTCAGCAAAGATGAGAGCATTAAGGGTATCTGGTGTGTGCCAAAATACTCTAACCCACAGGGGATTACCTATTCTGACGAGACTGTGCGCCGTTTTGCAAGATTAAAACCTGCAGCAAAAGATTTCCGTATCTATTGGGATAATGCATACTGCGTACACCATCTTTATGATATGGATCAGGATCATCTGATTGAGATCTTAGCCGAGTGCAAACGTGCAGGCAATCCGGATATGGTTTATAAATTTGCATCGACAAGTAAGATTACATTCCCGGGTTCCGGAGTGGCTGCGATCGCAACTTCACCAAACAATCTTGAGGATATCAAGAAACAGTTAAAAGTGCAGACCATCGGTTATGATAAGGTAAATCAGCTCCGACATGTGCGTTACTTTAAAGACAGCCATGGTATTGAGGAACACATGAAGAAACATGCGGCTTCTCTCCGTCCGAAATTCGAGATGATCTTAAATATGTTTGAGACGGAGTTAAAAGATCTTGGGGTAGGAAGCTGGTACAGCCCGAAAGGGGGATATTTCATCACTTATGAGACGCTGGAGGGATGTGCAAAGAGCGTGGTTGCCAAAGCGAAAAAAGCAGGTGTTGTGATGACACCGGCAGGAGCACCATTCCCATACGGAAAAGACCCGAAAGATTCTGTCATCCGTATTGCACCGTCTTACCCAAGTTTAGAGGATCTGACAACTGCAACCGAGATCTTCGTTATCTGTGTGAAATTAGCAAGTATTGAGAAGATTTTAGAGACAAAATAGAATAGAAATGAACAGAAAGAGAGCGTAAATGGAGAAGAAACTTCAGACGGTCTCTTTTTTGTTGCACAGGACTAGAGTTAGTGGTAGAATCTTTAGATAAGGATGATACTGGAGGGACACATTACGAAGGATAAAAATCAGAAGATATGGAAAAACTCATGAAATACAGCAGTAAAAAATTAGGAATGAAAAAGTTCATCATTGTATTGTTCGCATTGTTTGGCATAGCAGTTACTGTGTTACATAGTTCTTATGTCAACGTAGGTGAGATGGAGGTACAGCTACAGCAGAATCTTGCAGATGTGGCAGGACAGAATGCGGTAACACTGCATACCAAGGTGGATGCAGATTATAAGCTGATCCGTTCGCTTTCGAAGGAACTTACTGATGCGACCACGGCAAATATCGATGGCAAACTGGCGTATTTTAAAACGTTTCTCGATGATTATGAGCTGAAACGTTTTGCATTTTGTTTTCCGGATGGTACAACCTATTCGACGGATGGAGAGGTGGTCAGTCTTGCATACCGTGATTTCTATAAAAAAGGAATGGAAGGAAAGTGTTTTATCACAGGTGTCTTACAGGATGCAATCAGTGCAGAGCATTGTCCGGTCAATGTCATGACAGTTCCGATCCCAAATGATTCAGGCGATGTGACCGGTGTGTTTGGTCTGGCTTATAGTTCGGAGGTATTTAACGAGTCCTTGCAGATCGACAGCTTTGAAGGGCAGGGATACAGCTGTGCAGTCAACGCAGATGGTAAGATCATGGCGGTTATGGGAGATAGTAAGTTAGAGCTTTCCCACAATATTTTCTCTGATATGTTAAATGTGGATTCGGACAATAAGGCTGCAGTTGACAGTTTAAAAGCACAGATGCAGGAAAAGAAAGAGGGCAGTGGAACTCTGTATCTGTCTGAAAAGAACTATTATTACTGTGTGCCGGTTGATCTGATGGACGGAAGCGTAACCTGGTATATCCTGACAATTGTTCCATCTGCAGTGCTTGAACAGAGGGTTCTGCCAATTCAGACAAATCAGTATATTACGAGTTTACTGGTGGGGATTTTTATTTTGATTGGCGCGGGACTGCTGATACTGTTTTCAAAAGAACAGCAGAGAAAGATGAACAGTTTTGCATATGAGGATCCGATGACAAAAGGTCCTAACTTTGCAAAATTCAGTATGGATATGGAATGCAGGCACACCCGGGAAGGTTACCTGGTCATCATGGATATCACGAATTTTAATAACATTACGATCGCGGCAGGAAAAAATGCGGGTGAGACGATGATCAGGGAAACCTGGAAGCTGATCAGCCATTCACTGTGCGGAGAAGAGATGGCGGCCCATGTCAGGGACGACATCTTCCTGTTGTTTTTGTCGGCTCCGGATGGGAAAAGACTGTTAGAGCGATTGGAGCAGGTATCTGAGCAGGTCAGTGAAAAAGCAAAAAACCTGCAGGTCTATGGTGTTCATGCGGAATATGGCATTTATCATGTGCAGGGAACGGAGACATTTGAGGATGCCTACAGCAAGGTCAAGATCGCAAGAGGACATGTGATCGATAAGCCGGAGCAGTATTACGCATTCTATGACGAGTTCAGCCGTGTGAAATTACAGCAGGAGAAACAACTGGAAGAACATTTTCCGATCTCACTGGAAAAGGGAGAATTCGAAGTCTGGTATCAGCCCAAATACAGCACAGAGGATGGCAAAGTTGTGGGAAGTGAAGCATTGGTCCGCTGGCGAAAAGAAGACGGAGAGATGATTTCCCCAGGAAAATTTATTCCGTTATTTGAGAAAAACGGTATGATCATGAAACTGGATGAATATATGTTCCGCAGTGTATGTAAACAGCAGAAACAGTGGCTGGATAAGAATAAAAAAATCTATCCGGTTTCTGTTAACATCAGCAGGGCTTCTCTCTATTATGCGGATGTACTGCAGCGTTATAGTGGAATCATACGGGAGTATAACATTGATTCAAAGTACATTCAGCTGGAAGTGACAGAGACAGTTATGGAGGGCAAGGCAGATATCTGCGAGCTGCTAAACCAGTTCCGTCAGATGGGAATCGAGATCTTAATGGATGATTTTGGTACCGGATATTCTTCTCTTGCGACCTTGAGCACCCAGTGCTTCGACACTTTAAAACTGGACAAGAGTCTGATCGACCATATCGGAGATAGGGATGGAGAGACATTACTTTATCATGTTATCCGAATGGGACAGCAGATTGGACTTCATATTACAGCAGAAGGTGTGGAACAGCAGAGACAGGTTGAGTTTTTACAGCGACTGAAATGTGATGACATTCAGGGATTTTATTTCTCAAAGCCAATGCCTGCGGCAGATTTTGAAGCAATGCTGGAGCAACTTTAAGTGAGAGAAAGAGTTTAAAATAAAAATGGTGGAAAAGCGTGAGTCCTATAACACAAAAAAGGACAGGATAAAATAAAATCCTGTCCTTTTTTGATCCTGTTTAGTTGGTTTCAGTCGCATCTGTTGTGGTATCATCAGAAGATCCGTTTTTCCATTTGTCAAATTTCTCCAAGACTGCATCATAGGTGCGTTTGGAGATATCCGGGAGCTCATCGCCCCAGGTCTTGGTTGCTTCTTTGAAGCCTTTTTTGAAAGCATCCAATAATAAGTCTGCCTTGTCCGGATCATTGCCGGAGAGAGCTTTTGCAAAATCAAGGATACGCTCGGAGGTCTGCTCTACCCCCCAGTAGCCATCCTCTGCGATATCAGCCTCGGCCTGTGCCTTGGTCTCTGCATCTACGGTAAAATCGCCCTTGGCAAGGAATTTCCACATGTCATCTGCAGTTCCGATCGCAATGCCCTGTTTGGTCATCATTTTTTCAACCAGAGAGCGAAGCTGGGAAGTACGTTCCTCTGCATCGGCTTTTAATTTGGCAACAAGTGCGGTGTCGGTCTTTTTGGTTACACCGGAAGTCTTGGTATCGGTTGATTTTTCATAGATCACACCGGTGTCTTTTGCAGCGGTATCCCTGGATGTAGTACCAGAAGCGGCAGCGCTTGTCTCTTTTTTATATGTTTTGGTCTCGTAATTGTTTGTTGTTGTTCCTGTGATAGAATTTACTCCCATAATGTTTCCTCCATTCCATTGGTAATAAATTATTCTGCATCCCTGCTTTACTAATGATTATATCGGCTTTTTGAGAAAAATACTTTATATATAGAATTGACCTTTCCGGGGGAAAATGCTAATATCATTGTATACAAAATACAGTATGGGCGTGGAGTAAGTATGAAAGAGATAGCGGTAAAAGCACTTGCAAAAATAAATCTGGGATTAGATGTGGTAAGAAAAAGAGAGGATGGTTACCATGAGGTAAAGATGGTCATGCAGACCATCCATCTGTTTGACCGTCTGGAGATGAAGAAGACACAGGCAGATGAGATCACCATAACGACCAATCTGACTTTTTTGCCGACGAATGAGAATAATCTGGTCTATAAAGCTGCAAAACTATTAAAAGACGAGTTTTCCATTAAAGATGGCATTCATGTTAAGCTTCACAAACATATTCCGGTTGCAGCCGGTATGGCGGGTGGAAGTACGGATGCGGCAGCAGTGTTATACGGGATGAACAGCATGTTTGAACTGGGACTTTCCAAAGGGGAACTGATGCAGCGCGGAGTAAAGATCGGAGCGGATGTTCCATACTGCATTATGCGTGGAACGGCTCTTGCAGAGGGAATCGGGGAGAAACTGACCGCACTGCCACCGATGGTGAAGTGCCCGGTTTTGATCGCCAAGCCTCAGATCAGTGTATCGACAAAGTTTGTCTATGAAAATCTGAAATTAAACGAGGGCATTGTACATCCTGATATTGATACGCTGGTTTCGGATATTGAGGCAAAAGATCTGCCAAAGATCGCAGCAGACATGGGCAATATCTTAGAGACCGTTACCATTCCAAATTATCCGGTCATTGCACAGATCAAGGATCTGATGAAAGAGCAGGGAGCCTTAAATGCGATGATGAGCGGAAGCGGACCAACGGTATTTGGCTTATTTGATACAGAAGAGACAGCAGTACGTGCGTATGAAAAGATGCGTAAGTCCGGTCTGGCAAAACAGGTCTATCTGACCAGTATTTATAACAATGCAAGATAATGTTACAATGAGAGGTTCAGACAACAGGGAGGAAGAGATGGAGGAAACAAAGACAGAGGATTTAACGCTGAATATGAATGCGTATCTTCCGTTAAGGGATGTGGTTTTTCATACGTTGCGCGAAGCAATCTTAAGGGGTGAATTAAAGCCGGGAGAGCGTTTGATGGAGCTGCAGCTTGCTGCAAAATTAGGTGTCAGCCGTACTCCGATCCGTGAGGCGATCCGGATGTTAGAGCAGGAGGGACTTGCTGTAACCATTCCAAGAAAAGGTGCGGAAGTTGCCAAAATGACGGAAAAGGATATGGAGGATGTCCTTCAGGTCAGAGAGGCATTAGATGAGCTTGCTGCTTCGATCGCGTGCGAGGAAATGACAGAAGAACAGTTAGATGAGTTGAAGACGACGATGCGCGAGTTTGAGGAGTTCACAAAGACCGGAAATGTCAAAAAAATCGCGGAAGCGGATGTGAAGTTCCATGATATCATTTATCATGCCACAGGAAATCCAAAGTTAGTCAATATATTGAATAATCTACGGGAACAGATGTACCGTTACCGGATCGAATATTTAAAAGATGAGAAGAATTATCCGATCCTGATCCGGGAACATAACGACATCGTAGAGGGACTGATGACAAAGGATAAAGGAAAAGTGACTGCGGCAATGCATCGTCATGTGGAGAATCAGGTGGTTGCGGTCAAAGAAATCATCCGTGAACAGGAATAATTGTGTATAAAAAAAGAAAAACAGTAGAAACTAGAAGAGGATAGGCACTTTGTCTATCCTCTTTTTTTTCATGGAAAAAGCAAGGAGAAATGGGATGGGAGAACAAACAAAGACAAAGATCACACCATGCTTAAGCGAAAACATAGCACATATGGAGAAATTGTTTTCCGTATGTGATGACATAAAAAAGAAACAGATGAATCTGGGAAAGAATGGGGATGTGCCCTGTTACCTGACCTTTATCGAGGTATCTGTGGACATGGGAACCTCCGCACTCAGCGAGGTGCTAAAATATCTCCGCACGATAGAAAAGGAGGAAATCTACGACGTACTTTCACAGAATGCACTTGGCATTTCCGATGCTACCTTTTTTTCTACGATCGAGGAGGCGGCAGACGGGCTTCTGACCGGAGAGACGATCCTGTTTGTGGACGGATTTGCGCAGGCGGTCAAGATACCGGATAACGGATACCCGAGGATGAGTCTGAGCGAGGCGGATTCGGAAAAGGTCATCCGAGGTTCCAACGAAGGATTTTCGGATTCGGTCAAGCAGAACGCGGCCCTGATCCGAAAACGGGTGCGCTCGCCCAAAGTCAAGGTCAAACAGCTAAAGACAGGGATCCGATCCAACACGAATGTCTATCTGGTTTATATGGATGACCTGGTTTATCCGGGACTGTTAAAAGAGATTGAGCGCAGGATGGACGGGTTTGAGATTGATGGCGTGTTAGACAGTGGTGTCATCGAGCAGCTCACAGAGGAAAAGTGGTATTCGCCTTTTCCACAGTTTCAGACAACCGAGCGGCCGGACCGGGCGGCAATGTCGATTTTGGAGGGCAGAGTCATTTTGCTTGTGGATAACTCACCGGTCGCACTGATCCTGCCGACCGATTATAACTCGTTTATCCGGACAAGTGATGATTATTACAACCGGTTTGAGATCGCGAGCTTTGGGCGGATGCTCCGCTATGTGGCATCGTTTTTTGCAATGACACTCCCGGGACTCTATCTTGCCGTGACAAATTTCCACACACAGATCCTGCCGACCACGCTGTTACTGTCCTTTGCCGATGCCAGAAGAGGGGTTCCGTTTCCGGCAGTCATTGAGGTGCTGATCATGGAGATCTCGTTTGAACTGTTGCGGGAGGCGGGTGTGCGGCTGCCCGGTGCGATGGGAAATACAATAGGAATTGTAGGAGGTCTTATTATCGGACAGGCAGCGGTCGAGGCAAATCTGGTCAGTCCGATCGTCGTGATCGTCATTTCATTTACGGCACTGTGTTCATTTGCCATACCAAATGAGGAATTTGCCACGGCATTCCGGGTACTGAAATTCTTTTTTATTGCCCTGTGTGCATGGCTGGGATTCTTTGGAATGTTAGCCGGGCTGCTCGCCGTGCTCATCCATTTATCGCATTTAAAGAGCTTTGGCATTCCGTACCTGATGCCGTTTGTGGGAGCGGACTTAAACGATTATGAAGATGAGAGGGATGCGTTATACAGACAGCCCTTACGGAAACTGCTGTGGCGTCCGGTCTATGCGAAACGGAAAAAACGGAGAAAACTCCGGTGGAAGTCATAGGTTATGCCAGGAGAAAAAGAGGGAAAGAGAGATGTTTTCAGAGAATCAAAAAATATCAGAGCGGCAGATCTTCCGTCTGTTGACGTTTGACCTGTTGGGGCTTAGCACATTACTGATACCGTCAGTACTGGCACAGACTGCCGGGCGGGACGGTGTGTTTGCCATAGTGCTTGGAACCCTGTTTGGGGGACTGTTTTTAAAGGTGTTATCCTGTGTGATGGAAGATATGGGCGGAAATGATTTTGCAGGGTATTTAGAGCAGAAGTGCGGGGGCGTATTCGGGCGGATCATCCAGATGGGGTATTTTATTTATCTGCTACTGCTCGCAGGCTATACGGCATACCTGTTTACTGCGGTCATATTGCGCCATTTACTGAGGGAAGAGACTTTTTATCTTGTTCTATTTGTCATCGTCCTTCTGACCGCATATGGGTTGATCAGCGGCATTGAGGGACGGGCAAGGATCTATGAGCTCTTGTTCTGGTTTTTACTGATCCCATTGTTTTTGATGATCGTCTGTACCTGGGATGAGGTTGATGTGGATTACTGGACACCGATCGTTACGACAGAGTGGAGTGGTCTGCTTATGGGCAGTTATGCGTTTTTTTCCTGCCTGGCTCTTTTGTTTCTGGTGTTATTTTTGATGCCGTATGGGAGAAATAAGGAACAGATCCTATCCGGTGGAAAACTTTCCCTGCTTTTCGTGGCAGGCATCCATCTGATCCTCTATCTGGTATTGCTTGGCATATTCGGCGGAAATGCGCTTGCCGGGATGGAAGATGCGGTCATTACACTGATGAGCACAGTAAAGGTATCAGGCGGGTTTCTAAAGCGGACGGATGCGATCATGTTCGGGATCTGGTTTTTTACACTATATGCGCTGCTAGGCAGTACCGTATTTTACAGTGGAAAGATCTTAACCCGTGTGGCAGGCGGGAAAAAGAGCGTGTGGGCATATGCAGTTGTACTGATAGTGGTATGTCTGCTTGCAGTCTCTTTTTATAAGAACGGATGGATGGAACTATGGTATCTGCAGTTTCTCTGCTATGTGGGGACGCCGTTTCTGGTGCTTGTCCCGTTGCTGTTGCTGGGATGCAAAAAGCGCATTGGAAAGAAAACTGCCATGCTTTTCCTCCTATGCTGTCTGCCGTTTCTTTCGGGGTGTTGTACGGCTGAACTGGAAGATAAGAATTTCCCGCTCGAGGCTGCTGTTACGGATGCCACAAATGCCGGCGTAACATGGATGGAGAACACAGAGGGGAAAAACCGCGTGATTGATTACAGCCATCTGAAACTTCTGGTGGTAAACCAGAGTGTGATCGAGGACGAAAAGGGATGGAAGGAGCTGCTTTCCTTTTTGGAAAACCAGAATGAAGTACCGCGCAATACCTATGTGGCTGTTGCAGAGGATGCAGAAAAGATCATGGAAGAAAACGAAGAGGGCGAGTCGGCGGGAACGTATTTTGAGGAACTGTTTGAGAATGTATCGGAGGCGAAAAAACAGGTCTATCCGACCCTTGGCATGCTCTACGAGGAACAGGAAAATAAGATGGAGACACTGTATGTTCCTTATGTGGCAAGAGAAGAGGACAGTTTTCTTGTAAAAAGATACTATGTGGTGCGGCGTGGCGTGCCGGTCGGGATCTGTGAGAGTGAGGCTGCAAGATTGTCTTTTTTTGCCCAGAATAAGATGAGGACGTATACGTTATCGCTTGATCCCGGGTTTGGCGTGGAATTATCCGAAACGCAAAACCGGATCGCATTTTCCGGAACCTGTGAGGAGAAAGTGATCGAGTTGTATGTCCGCTGTAAGGGAAAGGTCGTAGCACAGCCGGCAGGAAAATTTTACAGCAAAAGAGAACTGGAACGGATGTGTGAAACCTATTTAAACCAGATCGCGCAGGAAATGATACAGAGGGAGAAACCGGTGGATATCACAAACAGTTACAAAAAGATCGGAGCGGAAAAAAGAGAATGGTATGACTGGGTGACGATGTACGAAACACAATATGAACATGGGACAAAAGTGGTCTGTCATGTGGAGATCACCTGGGTAAATTTATAAAAAAGTGAATAAGACCGGAAATTTGTGGAAGGATAGGAAGGAGAAAACAAAAAAGGAGCGTTTTAAAATGGAAAAGTGGAGGCAGAAGCTGATAGAGGGATTGTTCCTTCTATTGGGCTTATCCACCCTGTTTCTTGGGATGGAGTACATAAAAAGACAGCAGATGCAGCAGGAAATTGCAGAAAAAATTGTGAGGTTTCATGTTATTGCAAACAGTGACACGAAAGAGGATCAGACACTGAAATTAAAGGTGCGTGATGCCGTTGGTGGCTATATGTCCGAAAAACTGTGTGGAGTGACGAGCAAAAAGGAATGTCTGGCTGTGATATCCGAAAACGAAGCGAAGATCCGTAAGACTGCCGAACAGGTCGTGGCGCAGGAAGGATATGATTATCCGGTCGAAACGTTTGTAAAAGAGGTCAAATTTCCGGTGAAATCTTATGGGGAATATACCTTCCCGGCAGGAACGTATGAGGCACTCGAGGTTGTCATCGGTGCGGGATGCGGTCATAACTGGTGGTGTGTGATGTATCCGAACATGTGCTTTTCGGGAAGTGTCTATGAGGTCGTGGAGGAAGATGCCAAGGAATCGCTTGAAGAAGTACTTTCCCCGGAAGAATATAAGGAGGTGCTTTCTTCGGGAAATTATAAAGTGCAGTTTAAGTATCTTTCCTTTTTGAATGATCTTTCCGCCGGAAATGAAGAATAGTATTGAAACTTTGCCGGAAAGTAGGTAAGATAGGAAGAGCAGCAGAGTTTTAGAAACGAAAGTAATGAAGGGTAAGACATGACAAAAGAGGTAATTTTAAAGATCAGCGGATTACAGTTTGCCGGAGATACGGACAATGAACCGGTCGAGGTGATCACAAGCGGTGATTATTATAAAAAAAATGGAAAACATTATATCATCTATGATGAGGTCATAGAGGGGATCAAAGAGCCTACAAAGAATATCATCAAGCTAAATGACAGCATGTTAGACATTACCAAGCGCGGTGCAACGAATGTGCATATGATGTTCGAGAAGAATAAAAAGAACGTCAGCTATTATTACACACCATATGGCAGTCTTTTAGTCGGGATCGATGCCAGAAATGTTGAGGTCAGCGAGAGTGAGCACAACATCGAGGTTAAGGTAGACTATGAGCTTGAGGTCAATTACGAGCATATGGCAGACTGCAGTATCACGATGAATATTACATCAAAGGATGCAGGAGAGTTCCGAATTTAAAAAAGGCAATGGGAAACAAAAAAGTTTCTCATTGTCTTTTTTTATATAGAATGTACGCTCTGCGGACATTCTATTATTTATGCCTGATGGCGCATGTTGCGATTGTCCGGTGAACTGTGTTTTCTACAGCCCAGGAGAATATCCACGGCTTCGTGTAATTCGGGATGTGCGCGGTAGGCTTCGATCATGGTACGTTCCTCCATTGTAAGCTGGAAATCGTTACTTGAGCCGTGTCCAAATGAACCGAGAACATCTGTTATGTGATAAATTTCACAGAGAGTTAAAAGGATATCGGCACTTGGGCTTGCCTGTCCGCTTTCCCACCCATAAATTGTTTTTGGAGCAACCTCCAGGGAACGCTTCCGGAGCAGGAGAGACACGTCATTAACCGTATAATTATTTTTTTTACGATATTCTTTTAACGCTTTGGGAATAAATTCGTTTCGCATGTGATCAATACCTCGTAGATGTATCATATCTTACCAATTTTTAGCCGTCAATCAATTCTGTAGTTGTAAGAAATACACAAAATAAAATCTTAGAATATAGGAAAAATTCACATAATATGAGTCTGCCCGGAATAAAAAGAAAAAAAACATCCATACTAAAAGAAAAGTAGAAAGGGATAAAAAGGATGGAGATTCAGGTAGGAAAACAGAGTCTGCAATTTGAGAGAGCACCATATATCATAAGCAGTGCAAATATTGTTGGGAAAAAAGAAGGGGAAGGGCCGCTTGGAAAGCAGTTCGATGTCGTGGGTGAGGACGATAAGTTCGGGCAGAACACATGGGAAGAGGCTGAGAGTACACTGCAAAAGGAAGCATTTACCATGGCGATCGGAAAAGCCGGGCTAAAACCAGAGGAGATCCGTTATCTGTTTTCGGGAGACCTGTTAGGACAGAATATTGCAACCTCATTTGGCCTGCAGGATACCAAGGTGCCGCTGTTTGGACTTTACGGGGCATGCAGTACCTGTGGAGAGGCACTTTCACTCGGGGCGATGTGTGTGGCGGCTGGTTATGCGGAATATGTGGTTGCAATGACATCGTCTCATTTTGCAAGTGCGGAAAAGCAGTTCCGCTTTCCATTAGAATATGCCAATCAGAGACCAAAATCTGCCACCTGGACGGTCACAGGAAGCGGGGCATATGTACTTGGCACAAAACGGAGCAAAGCGCGGATCACAGGGATCACGACCGGAAAGATTGTGGACTATGGCATTAAGGATTCGATGAATATGGGGGCTGCCATGGCACCGGCGGCAGCCGATGTGATCGCGGCAAATTTCAATGATTTTAAAAGAGGGGTAAGTGACTACGATAAGATCATTACCGGAGATTTGGGAAGCATTGGGCAGGAGATTTTGATCGATCTGTTAAAATACAAGGGATTTGACATAAGCACAGTCCATGCCGACTGTGGGATCGAGATCTATGACAGTGATGCGCAAAAGACAGGGGCAGGTGGTTCCGGCTGTGGATGTTCGGCGGTGACATTGAGTGCGCATTTTTTAAAAAAGGTCGAGGATGGAACTTATCACAGGATCTTGTTTGTGCCGACCGGGGCACTGCTTTCTACAGTGTCTTTTAATGAGGGCAGGAATGTGCCAGGAATTGCGCATGCGGTCGTGATCGAACACGTATCTTAAAGTGTATAAAAAGATTAGCATATCTGATATGCGGAAAGAGGGAATATGGATTATATCAACGCATTCTGGGTTGGTGGGGCAATCTGTGCACTGGTACAGATCTTAATGGAAAAGACAAAGATGTTACCGGGGCGGATCATGGTATGTCTGGTCTGTCTTGGGGCATTGCTTGGGGCATTACAGATTTATCAGCCTTTTGTGGACTTTGCAGGAGCAGGGGCATCGGTTCCACTCCTTGGTTTTGGAAATGTGCTCTGGAAAGGGGTAAAAGAGGCAGTCGATGAAAATGGATTTATCGGTATTTTTATGGGAGGTTTCAAGGCGAGTGCGGTTGGTATCTCGGCTGCGATGGTCTTTGGTTATCTTGCCAGTCTGATCTTCCAGCCTAAGATGAAGAAATAAAAGCGCTAAGAAATAAGAAAAATTCTTGACACTAACACATGTATCGTTCAAAATAATGATGTAGTTGTGATGTGCAGGAACAGAAGGGCGTGGTTTATATGAAAAGGGAAGCATTAAAAGAGGTTGGAGTTGATTATACAGCAGGTGTACTGCATTTTGCTGGGAAAGAAGAGCTGTATGTAAAGTATTTGAGAAAATACGGGGAAGATCATCATTTACAGGATGCGGTAGCAGCATATGAGAAGACGGATTATAAAGAAGTGTTAGATCAGATCTATGCATTAAAGGGGCTTTCCGGGACACTTGGATTTTCCAGGATGTTCCAGAGTGCTTCTGCGGTCGTTTCGGATCTGCGAAAGGAAGAGTATCAGACGATCGGAGAACAGTTAAAACAGATGCAGTTATACCAGAAGAAACTGATCGTGGCGATCAAGACAATTTAAGAAGAATAAAAGAGAGCAAAAAAGAACCGCAACGGGAAAGATCACGTTGCGGTTTTTCTGTCTATTACAGGTTTGCTTTGATCTGCTCGATCAGGGAAGCATATTCTTCATCTGATAAGAATTTCTCGCCCGGGTTCATGGCAAATACGCCACCCCATTCATACTCATCGGTATATTTTGGAACCAGATGGAAATGGAGGTGATGTCCGGTATCACCATAGGCACCATAGTTGACTTTCTGTGGATGAAAAGCCTTGTGTAATGCCTCTGCAACATGGTTGATATCTTCCATGTAAGCAGCACGTTCTTCGGCAGTCAGCTCGATGATCTCGCTGACATGCTTTTTGTGAGCTACGATCACACGTCCCTTGTGGCTCTGTTCTTTAAACAGATATACTTTGGAACTCGGCAGTTCACAGATCTTGATACCAAACTGAGCGACCAGATCGCCTTCCATACAATAAGCACAATTTTGATCCATGAGAATCCTCCTTGTTAAAAACGGAATACAGGTTTTCAATTATTTCTGGTTGAAATGAACAGCAAAACCAGCGATCTCGTCTTTTAAGTAAGCAACGGTAAGTTCGCCCTTGTCATTATATTTGAAAGAAGACTCGTCAAATACAAAACCGCGTTTCTCTAAGTGGTAGATAGCACGATCTAAGTAGTTGGTCTGGATGCAGATGTGTCCATTTGTACCACGTCCTGGATTTTTCATCATCTCGATCAAAGAACCAACGAACATAGAGCTGTTTCCAACTTTTACGTTTTCGCCAAGAAGAGTAGCGAATTTTGCAGACTCAGCAGCAGCAACTTCTTCGTTTGCGTTGTTGACACCTACATGTAATAATTTGAAACCTAACATGGTTGCAACAGCTTCTTTGGTTAAAGCTGTGATGCCAGCCCAGTCTTTTGCTGCGATCATGTCTTTGTTTACCATCCAGGAACCACCGCATGCGATGATCTTTTTGAAGTCAAGGTAGTTTGTTAAGTTCTTTGCATTGATACCACCGGTTGGCATGAATCTCATCTTGGTGTAAGGAGCAGCCATGGATTTGATCATGTTTAATCCGCCTGCAGCTTCTGCCGGGAAGAATTTAACAACTTCAAGACCAAGTTCGATTGCTACTTCAACATCACTTGGGTTAGAGCATCCAGGAGTTACCGGGATACCTTTTTCTACACAGTATTTTACAACTTTTGGATTTAAGCCCGGGCTTACGATGAATTTTGCACCGGCATTGACAGCACGGTCAACCTGCTCTGTTGTAAGAACGGTTCCTGCACCTACTAACATCTCCGGAAACTGCTCAGACATGATGCGGATAGACTCCTCAGCTGCAGCAGTACGGAATGTAACCTCTGCACATGGAAGACCACCATCGCATAATGCTTTTGCTAAAGGTGCTGCATCCTCAACGTTGTCAAGTGCGATAACTGGGATGATACCGATTTTGGAAAACTCTTCTAATACTTTGTTCATACTATCTTCTCCTTATAATTAATATAATTTGGTTTCTTTTTCTGCGTTCCACAATGTGAAACAATGTTTCATAAAACGATACAATATAATTATAACATCTGAGAAAGCCTTGTCAACCTATTTTGATAAGAAACAGTGCAGGAAAAGAGATTGACTTTTCTGGTTGGTTCATGCTATCATTGCATTTAGTTTCATATTGTGGAACACGAATTTATAATATGGAACTAAAAAACAGAGTAAGAGGTTTGGTATGGCAGAAGGAAAAGAGACTAAAAATCCGGTACAGTCCGCAGAACGTATTTTTCAGGTCATGGAGATGCTTGCGGAAAACGGCGAGATGGGGCTGATGGAGATCAGCGCAGCATTGGATCTGCATAAAAGTACCGTACACCGCCTGTTGATGTCCCTGGTCTACATGGGATATGCAAAACAGGACGAGACAACACAAAAATATATGCTTTCCTATAAAATAGTAAATATGGCGGGAAAGATTCTCGACCGTATGGATATTTTACAAGTGGCAAAGCCATATCTGGAACGCTTATCAGATTTAAGCGGTGAAGCCGTTCATCTGGTGCAGCGTGAGGGAAACCATATTTTATATATTTATAAGATTGAAGCAAAAGTCGGAACCATCCGCATGGTATCGCATGTGGGAATGATCCATCCGATGTACTGTTCCGGAGTCGGCAAGGCAATCATGGCAACTTTGCCGGAGCGCGAAGTAAAACAGATCTGGAACGAAAGTGTTATCGAGAAAAAGACAGACAAGACCGTGACGGATTACGACGAAATGCAGAAATTATTAGAAGAAGTCCGCAAGAACGGTTACGCACTTGATGATGAGGAAAACGAAAAAGGTGTCCGCTGTATTGCCGCATGTTTACATGGTTACCAGAATGAAGTAAAATATGCGTTCAGTATCTCCGGCCCGACCAGCCGTATGACAAGAGAGCGTGTTATGGAGCTTGCCGTGGATGTAAAGAAAGTACAGGAAGAACTCTCAAGAGAATTGGGTTATTACAAATAGGAAAATTGAAAATATTGCCTGCTTTTTGCATAAGTTCTGAAAAAAAAGCTCATACTATCCTTGAAAACTTTTTAAAAGGTAAAGGAGAATATGACTATGAAAAAGATCAGAGTAATGCTGGCAGGTTTGGTGCTTACGATGGCGTTAGGCGGTCTGACTGCATGTGGAAATGGTGTGAAAGACAATAACAATGGAACCACAAATAACGGAACCAACACGAACACAGAAAATAACGGAAACGGCACTGGTACAAATGGTACGACAACAAACGGTACGACAACAACCAATCCGGACAACAATGTACTGAATACCGAAAATGGAACAAACGGCAATGAAACCACAAATAACAATAACACAACAGGCGGAGCAACCACAGAGGGTGGCGCAGTTGTAAACGACGTGGTAGACGGTGTCGGAGAGGCAGGAAAAGATATTATAAACGGTGTGGAAAATGGTGTGGATGACATGACCGGGGAAGGCGATAATGCGACCAATGGGGACACCACAACAGGAACAGCCAGATAGGAGACATGGAAGCAGCAATGAAGATTGCATGCTTCCTTTTTTCTTAAATAAAAATGAAATCATGCGCAAATTCCTTGTGGTACCATTGGTTTTGAATTATAATACTGTTATCTTACAAGCAATGGAATGGAGACAACAATGAATAATAATGACTATAGAGAAGTAATCGACCAGGAAGAAAACGAGGCAGCAGGGCAGGACACTGGCACACCGGAAGAGACCAACGTGAGCGTGGAAGAAACGCCTGCTTCGGATAAAGAAGAAAATGAGTATGAAGACATCTGCTACATCTGCCGCAGACCGGAACACATTGCAGGCAAGATGATCAAGATCCCGAACAATATCAGCATCTGCAGGGATTGTATGCAAAAGACGTTTGACAGCATGAACGGCTCCGGTTTCTCGATGGACGATATGTTCCAGATGAATATGGGCAAGATGCCAAACATCAGCATGATCAATCTGTCAGATCTGCAGGGATTTGTTCCGAATAACCAGAAGATCAAAAAGAAAAAGCCAAAAGAAAAGTCAGAAGCGGTCCTTGACATACATAAAATCCCGGCACCACATAAGATCAAGGCATCGCTTGATGAGTATGTCGTAGGTCAGGAGCATGCGAAAAAGGTAATGTCAGTGGCGGTCTATAATCATTACAAGAGGATCGCATCAGACCACAAGGATGATGTCGAGATCGAAAAATCAAACATGCTGATGATCGGACCGACCGGCTGTGGTAAGACCTATCTGGTCAAGACACTGGCAAAACTGCTTGATGTGCCGCTTGCGATCACCGATGCGACTTCCCTTACTGAGGCAGGTTATATCGGTGATGATATCGAGAGTGTAGTCAGCAAACTGCTTGCTGCTGCAGATAACGATGTGGAGCGTGCAGAGCATGGTATCATCTTTATTGATGAGATCGACAAGATCGCCAAAAAGCGAAACACAAATCAGCGTGATGTCAGCGGAGAGTCTGTACAGCAGGGAATGTTAAAATTATTAGAGGGTGCAGAGGTAGAGGTACCGGTTGGAGCCAGCAGCAAAAATGCCATGGTTCCGATGACGATGGTAAACACAAAAGACATTTTATTTATCTGCGGTGGTGCATTCCCGGATCTGGAAGAGATCATCAAAGAGCGCCTGAATAAACAGGCTTCGATCGGATTTAAGGCAGAACTAAAAGACCAGTATGATAAGGATGAGAACCTGCTCCAGAAAGTTACGATGGAGGATGTGCGCAAATTCGGTATGATCCCGGAGTTTCTGGGACGACTCCCAATCATGTTCACACTGGATGCGCTGACCGAGGATATGCTGGTGCGTATCTTAAAAGAGCCGAAAAACGCGATCATCAGACAATACCAGAAATTACTTGCCATGGATGAAGTGGATCTGAAGTTTGAGGATGATGCACTTGCAGCCATTGCAGCAAAGGCAAAGGAAAAGAAAGTCGGTGCGCGTGCATTAAGAGCCATTTTAGAGGAATACATGTTGGATATCATGTATGAGATCCCGAAAGATGACAACATCGGTACGGTGACCATTACAAAAGATTATCTGGAAAACAAAGGAGCACCGCTCATTACGATGCGCGGCTGTCCGGTCATAGAAGAAAAACAGCAATCGTCTGGCATATAAATGGAAACTTCGTCATCTACTGTATAAAGCAGATGACGGAGTTTTTTTGTTATGGCAGATTGCAGGGAACAGGTCTACTCGAATGAATATTTTGATTTTATCATACCTTACGGGGTGGAAGCGGAAATACCGGCTACGACAGGATGTGTGCAGCGGATCACAGAAGATTTTGATATCTTTTATTATCCGAGGGAAGGGCTGCCGCCGCTCGATATCTCCACTTACACCTATACCGGTATCCCCAAATGCTATGGGCTTTTGGATGTGACGGCACTGGAGGCATCCGGTATTTTGAGGCTTCAGAATCAGCCAGTGCTCTCGCTCAAAGGCAATGGGGTACTGGTTGGATTTATTGATACAGGGATCGATTATACAAATCCGGTGTTTCGTTTTTCGGATGGGAGCACGCGGATCGCAGCAATCTGGGATCAGAGTATAGAGGATGGAACACCGCCGGATGGCATTATTTATGGAGCGGAATACCGCAGAGAGCAAATCAATGAAGCATTGCAGAGCGAAGATCCCTACGAACTGGTCCCGCACCGGGATGAGAATGGACATGGAACATTTCTGGCTGGAGTAGCATGTGGCAGCGAGGACATTGCAAATGATTTTATCGGGGCAGTTCCCCAGTCGCAGATCGCGGTGGTAAAATTAAAACAGGCGAAACCATATTTAAGGGATTTTTTCTTTATCCCGGAGGGTGTGGAGGCATTCAGTGAGGCAGATATCATGATGGGCGTTTCCTATCTGGATGGGCTTGCAAACCGTCTCGGACTGCCGCTTGTGATCTGTCTTGCGGTGGGAAACAGCATGGGAAGCCACGGGAGGGATGGTTCCCTGGCAACCTACCTGAACTATATCTGCACCAGACGCCGCCGCTCGGTGGTGACCGCTGCCGGAAATGAGGCAAATGCGAGACATCATTTTCAGGGAACGATCAGCGGGGAGATGGAATACGAGGATGTGGAGATCAATGTGGAGACGGATGTTGCCGGTGTCTTTTTTGAATTGTGGGCGGAGTCGCTGGAGCTGTATGCGGTCTCGATCATTTCCCCGACCGGAGAACAGTTTCCCAGACTGCCGGTGCGTGCCGGAGGTTCGGGAGATTACCATTTTATCTTTGAGGGCACGACGGTCTCTGTGGACTATCGGGTCGAGACAAAAGAGGCGGCAAACCAGCTCATCTATTTCCGTTTTTCCAATTTGAGGAGAGGACTCTGGATCGTCCGTGTCTTCCCGGAAAATATCGTGACCGGAAGATATAATATGTGGCTTCCGCTGCAGCAGTTTACGGAGGGCAATGTCTTTTTCCTGCGCTCTGATCCGGACATTACGATCACCACTCCCGGAACGAGCGGACAGGTCATAACGGTGGGAGGTTATCAGGTTTCAAACGGAAGTATTTACCAGAGTTCCGGCAGAGGATTTACAACGTCCGGCGAGATCAAGCCGGATTTTGCAGCACCTGCCGTTTCGGTCTACGGCCCCGGACTGCGTGGAAATTATGTTACCATGACAGGAACCAGTGCGGCTGCAGCCATAACGACCGGAGCAGTGGCGCAGATCATGCAGTGGGCATTGGTCGAGCAGAGGGAACCCACGCTTTCCAATGCCGGGATAAAAAATATGCTGATACGCGGAACGCGTAAGAATCAGGAGAGGAGCTACCCGAACAGGGAGTGGGGATATGGAATGTTAGATGTGTACCGGGCGTTTGAACTGTTGCGGTAATGGTGGAGCTGCATGCAGCCCCACCATTATCGTAAACTGCACATCAGTCTATAAGCCCACCGGTTCTTTCGTATAGTACTGTGCCTGTGCATGCCACAGCTCATAATATTTTCCGGTTTTATCTGCTACAAGTGCCTCGTGCGTGCCCTGCTGTATGACGGAGCCTTCATGGAATACTACGATCTCATCACAGAACTTGCAGGAGGACAGCCGGTGGCTGATGTAGACAGCGGTTTTGTCACCTGCGATGTCATTGAATTTTTCATAGATCTCGGCTTCGGCGATCGGGTCTAAGGCGGCAGTCGGTTCGTCTAAGATGATAAACGGGGCATCTTTATAGAGAGCCCGCGCGATCGCGATCTTCTGGGCTTCTCCACCGGAAACATTGACACCGTCCTGGTCGTAATCTTTGTAGAGAAAGGTGTCCATGCCATGTTTTAGTTTGGCAGGATTTTCAGTAAAACCGGCCTTTTTAAGACACTGCCTTACCAGAGCAGCATCATAGGTGGTGCGGGTAGCAACATTTTCTCCGAGCTTTAAGGAAAAGAGTTTGAAATCCTGGAAAACAACGGAGAAGATCATCATATATTCGGCGTAGTTATATTTGCGGATATCAATGCCATTGAGTTTGATCACACCTTCGGTAGGGTCATACAGGCGGCAGAGCAGTTTGATGAACGTTGTTTTTCCGCTGCCGTTCATGCCGACTACGGCGAGACGGCTGCCAATCTTAAATTTCAGATTGACATTGCAGAGTGCGTAACGGTCACTGCCGGGATATTTAAAAGAAACATTGCAGAATTCAATCTCATAGTTTCTGTCACTTCGTTTCTCCACCGTCAGGCTTCCCTGATACATCGTGTTAGGCATGTCGAGGAAGGAGAAGATCTGTGTCAGAAACGGGGCATTATTGCGCATATCACCAAGGGCTGCAAGAAAGCTGGAAACACCACCGGATACCTTGATAATGGATGCGATATACTGAGTGACTAAACCGGGACCGAATGCACCTGCCCACGCTTTTAAGCAGACAAAAAGGTAGACGATACCGGTAAACAGCACAGAAACAGCGGAGGAGGCGGCACGGTAAAGTCCGATCGGTCCCCAGCAGTATCTGGCAAACAGTCCTTTGGAGTTAAAAGATGCTTCTTTATCGAGCGTGTATCTGTCACATATCTTATCCTGCCGGTACATACGGATATCAGCGGCAAGTTCTTTGTGTGTGCCAAGCAGGCCAAAATATCCCCAGATACGATTGGCAAGATTTTGTGAATCAATATTGCGGGACATATAACTACCGGCTTTGTTGAGAAGAGCCGGTGCAAGGCAGGTGATGAAGAGCATCACTGCGATCAAAAGCAGAAGGAAGAGAGGATTATTTAACAGGGTATAAGTTCCGGCACTTTCCGGGACGCGGCTGGTAAAAAGGGAGACTGTTAAGGAAATACCACCGAGAAGCGTCAGGATGGCAGCGCAGAGTTTTTCGTAATCCTCAAAAACCACGTAAAATCCCCAGCCGCCACTGTTCTGATTCTGCATGATGGTGGAATAGAGTTCTGCTGTTTCGGTTTCATCCATATGAATGTAATCCATATCCAGATATTTTTCAGAAAAGATATGGGTCACTTTGAGATAAATCCCGGCATTTTGTGCCTCTTTCCATTTAGTAAGCCATGCGGATACAAAAGAGATCACAGCGGCAGAAAACAGTGTGATGGTCACAAGATACCGCAGGCGTGCCGGGTTTTTGTTTCCTGCAAGCTCATCAATGATCAATGCAGAAAGATAGATCTCGACGTAGGGCGTCAGTGAGATCCAGATGACGGAAAAAAAGCGGGAAAGAATGATCTGCGGGTAATACTGATAAAACAGTTTTAATGCGCGGGTATTTAATTTTAAAGCTTCACGCCAGGGCGTTTGCTGGTTGTTCTTCATGTTCGGATACTCCTTCCCTGTAATATTTGCTTTGTACTTCATAGAGATTTGCGTAACTGCCGCCACGCGCCATCAGCTCTGCATGTGTGCCCTCTTCCCTGATCTTTGCCTGATCGAGCAGAAGAATACGGTCGCAGAAGCGGGTAGAAGCGAGGCGGTGCGAGATATAAACAGAAGATCTGCCATTTGTGATATCGTTGTATTTCTGATACAGCTCGGATTCAGCGATCGGATCTAATGCTGCAGTCGGTTCATCAAGTACGATAAACGGAGCATCTTTATAGAGAGCGCGTGCGAGCATCAGCCGCTGTGTTTCACCACCCGAAAGCAATATGGCATCTTCATATACTTCACGGTTTAAGCAGGTTTCATAGCTGTTTGGCAGACTCTCGATTTTGGTACGGAGTCCGGCTTTTTCGATACAGTTTTTTACACGGTCAAAATCAATGTGTTCTTCGGTCTGGGCAACATTAGCTGCAACAGTGCCGGCAAGCAGGGAAAAATCTTGAAAAATCGCAGAAAACATTGTGTAGTAGTCGGAACGGTTAAATTCCCGGATATCGATCCCGTTTAACAGTACACGTCCTTTGGTTGGGTCAAGAAAACCACAGATCAATTTGACCAGAGTTGTTTTACCGGCACCATTGGAGCCTACGATGGCAAGCTTTTCGCCGGGATGCAGTGTCAGATCAATATCAGTCAGGGTATTTTTATCGGCACCCGGATAACGGAACGAGACATGTTCCAACCGGATCTCGTAGGTCATGCCGGAATCCGGTTTTAAAGATTTCCCATCCTGGAACCGGAATGGCTCCGGATAATGCAGAAACTCCAAAATGCTGGACAGATCAAGGGATTGTTTATAGAGTGTGTTGCAGTTTGTAAGGATTCCCGTTACCCATTCGGTAAATCCGCTTACGGCATTGAAAAATAAAAGAAACTCTGCGATCCCAAGCCCATTTATCAGTACTTCGTGAATGAGAAAGGCGTAGGCAAGTGCGTTGCGCAGAAAGGTAAGGATAAGGTCTGCAATTTTTGCCCAGATATAGACACTTTCTGCTTTCTGGTGGAATGCCGTGTAAGCTTCCATTGCTTTGTCATATAATGACTCAAGCCAGGGGCGCATGCCGAAAATGCGGATGTCTTTGGCAGCACCAAGATCTTTGGCACAATTGGAGAAATAATTCATGTGTTTTTCATATTTGGCTTCTTCATCGCGGTGACGGTAGCCATAGCTGTTTAACCGGTTTCCGATAAAATAGCTGATGCCTGTTGTCAACAGGACCGAGAGGAACAGGAGAGGTTCTATCGTGGTAAGCAGGCTGACATAGATGGCAAACCCGATCAGATTTTTGGTCAGTTCGGTCAATGTTTTCCAGATGGCTTCCCCGGGGGAGGAGTTTGAGTAAACACATTCATTTGCCTTGGTGAAAAGTGTCTGAAACCGCTCGTCATCCAGATTAGAGTAGGAAGTGGTATTTGCTTTCTGGTTCAGCAGTGTAACAATCTCAGAGCGGACCGTGACCCTGCCGAATAAGAGATTGGTATCCACATACATGGATGCGGCGGACAGAAACATCATGCCAAGGATACTGGTCAGAATGATGGCAGACAGTTCCGCAATGGGAGCATGCCTTTCGACTGCAGCTAAAATGACAGGCAGGACATATAAATTCAGAAGGTTTAAGGAGACGGCAAGCACTGCAGAAAGAAAGCCGAGGATCAGCACCTTTTTTTCGGCAGTCGTCCATGCAAGTTTTACCATAAACCATACACTTTGAGTGATGATATTCTTTTGTTTTTTTGAATTTTCTTTTTTCACAGAAACACCATCCTTTCTGATGGTACTATATTATAAAAAATCATCCCCGTGGCAGCCTGGGGATGAATTGTCTTAGTCTGGGGATGAATTGCAGATTAAATCTGGGGAAGCAGGATCTCGGTTGTAAACGCGCCTTCTTCGCTGTTGCGGCTGATATAGCCATCCAGGCGTTCTACGATGGCATCAATGCGTACCAGACCAAAACCATGTCCTTCTCCTTTGGTACTGCGGAAGAGATTCCCCTGTTTTTTTAACTTCCCCTGGGCAGTAAAATTGGTAAAAGAGATGTAGAGCTGAGTGTTTTTCATATCCATATATACGCGGATCATGCGTTCTTTCTCCGGCAGCTTCAGACTGGCTTCAATCGCATTGTCAAACAGGTTTCCGATGATACAGCACAGGTCAAGCTCAGAGGATCGGAGCTTTAGCGGGATATGCGCATCTGCAACGACCGGGATGTTTTTGGATTTTGCCAGTGATATCTTGGAATTTAAGATGGCATCCGTCATCGGATTTCCGGTTTTGATGACGGTATCGACGGTCGTTAAGTCCTCATCTAACAGATCCAGATACTGTCTGATGGCATTCCAGTCTCCAGATGCTGCATAGGCTTTCATGGTCTGGATGTGATTGCGGTAGTCATGCCGCCAGCCTCGCATCTGCTGATACATGTTGTCGACTTCCTGATAATGTGTCTCTATGAGTTCCTGCTGGTAGGAGGCAAGCTGTTTGTCTATTTTTCTGGAAAGAAATTTCATATGGATCTCCATTCCTGTTTCTCTTTAAATTTGTGCGGAAGCATTTCACTTCATATTGATGATCGCCCGGTTGACATTTTCGTAAGCCCCTCTGGGAAGCGGGATGGATGAGCCGTCGGACAGGCGGATCTCGGTTCTTGTCACACGGGAGATCTGGGACAGATTGACGATGACAGACCGTCCGATGCGAAGAAAACGGGAATCCAGTTCTTTTTCCAGACTGCCAAGTGTCATCTTCAGTGTCAGATCTTCTGTGGCGTGAATGGTAACATAATTGCCAAATACATCAGCATAACGGATCTGATAGATGGGAACGCGAAACAGTTCCCCATGCTGCTCAAAGGTCAGCATTTTTTCGTTTTTTGAGAGCTTTTCTATAGCGCGGTCAAGGACCGAATATAATTTATCTTCTTTGATTGGCTTCATTAAATAGTGAAGCGCGGCAACTTCATAGCCTTCTGCAATGTAATCGGAGTAGCCGGTCACAAAAATGATCTGAACGTTGTCATTTTTCTGTCGCAGCTTTTTTGCCATTATGACACCATCCATGGCACCCATTTCGATATCGAGAAGCAGAATGTCGTAGCTGCTTTTTTCTGCATAGTGGAACAGAAAGTCTTCTGCCGAAACAAAAGGGAAAACCTGCACGGTATGTTCTGTTTTTTTTGCCCATGTCTGGACTAAATCTGTGAGATATCCGCGGTCTGCGGCAGAATCATCACAGATGGAAATGTTATAGTTCATGTTTTAGCCATCCTTTATGTATTGGTAGATCAGTTTAGTTATAGCATGAAACGGGGCAACTTGCCAGTGAAACGGGAAATGATTTTCGAAAAGAGAGAAAACTGTGTTATAATGAAACCATTGATTTGGATAAGGAGGTTTTCATGGGACGCGTTTATTTTACCAGACATGGACAGACCATCTGGAATGTGGAAAATAAGATATGTGGTGCAACGGATATCGCACTGACCGAACTGGGGTGCGAGCAGGCGAGAGAACTCGGAAAAAAGATAAAAGAGCAGGGGCTTGTCATTGACGAGATCTTATATTCCCCACTGATCCGTGCGGCGGAAACGGCGCGCTATATTTCCGAAGAGACCGGCATCCAAAGGCGGATGGAGGAACGCTTAAAGGAACAGAATTTTGGAAAATACGAATCGACTCCGAGAGACGGAGCAGAATTTCAGGTGGCAAAGACACACTTTATCGATCATTTTGAAAGTGGCGAGACGATGCTGCATTTAGCACAGAGAATTTATAATCTGTTGGATGAGATCAGGCAGGAGTCAGAGGAAAAGACCTATCTGCTGGTCGCACATAACGGGATCGCAAGGATCGTTAATTCCTATTTTTATGATATGGGAAATGAAGAATTTGCGCGGTTTGGGATCAAAAACTGTGAGATCCGCTGTTATGAGTTTAAGTAAAAAAATCCGGAAGCCTTTTCTGTGAAAGACTCCCGGATTTTTGTTTTTGAAAACATCATATCACATGAAAATGGTGGCAGAAAAACTAACGTGCCATCACATCAATGATCTCAGCAACATACATGGTGTGCATATCGCCGTCTGCATACCATTTGTCCTTTAACTCAGAAACCAGGAAAGAATCTTCGGTAATCTTTGTTGCTGCCATTTTTTTGCAGAGCAGGACAAAATTTCCTTCGTCGATGTAAGGGATGCTGTGGCGGAATGCCACATTTAAACCGGCATTTTTGATCTTATCTTCTTTGCGGCCGGAGTGGGAACCACAGTAATTTAAGGCTTCCCGATAAGATCCTCCTAAAAATGAGATGGAGAAGAATTCGCCGGCATCTAATAACTCTTTGGTATATCTGGAATCACGGATAAAAATAAAAGCAACATTTTTTCCCCAGAGAACACCGATTCCACCCCAGCTTACGGTCATTGCGTTGGATTTCAGTTTCGTTCCTGCGGTTACTAATGCCCAGTCCTTTCCAATCTTGGTAAAGGGATTAAACTCTAATGATTCCATTGGGATTGGTTGAAATGTGTGCATATAGAATCTCCTTTATATGAAAAAAACTTCTTATTTCCTATATTATAGTATTCGTTACAAAAAATAACAAGAAAAAGAAGAAATATAACATTTTCTTATAGACCAATGAGAAATATATAACTATAAGGAATGTGCCTTATAAGCGATAGGAATAATCTTGACACCCAAAAAAGAAAGTATCATAATGGGGTTCAGTAAAAAATAACAGATGCGGAGGAAAGCGTTATGGATATCAGATTTGTGAAAAGAGACGTATTAAAAGAGAAACCAGATCAGAAGCATCTTGGCTTTGGAAAATACATGACAGACTATATGTTTGTGATGGATTGGACCAGGGAAGATGGCTGGAAAGATGCAAGAATTGTTCCGGAAGGACCAATCGAGCTTGAGCCTTCCTGCGTGACACTTCATTATGCACAGGAGACATTCGAAGGTATGAAAGCATACCGTACAGCAGAGGGCAAGATCCAGCTGTTCCGTCCTGAGATGAATGCAAAGAGAATGATCAATTCAAATGCAAGACTTTGTATGCCGGAATTCCCGGTAGATATGTTTGTCGAGGCAGTAAAGGCCCTGGTTAAAGTGGAAGAGGACTGGGTACCATCCGAGCCGGAGACATCCCTTTACATCCGTCCGTTCATGTTTGCAACAGAAGCAGCACTGGGCGTACATATGGCATCTGCCTATAAATTCATGATCATCTGCTGCCCGGTTGGAGCTTATTATGCAGAGGGTATCAACCCGGTTAAGATTTTAGTAGAAGATGAGTTAGTACGTGCGGTTAAAGGTGGTACCGGATTTACAAAATGCGGTGGTAACTACGCAGGTTCTATCTTAGGCCAGGTAAAAGCAGAGAAGATGGGATATTCCCAGGTATTATGGTTAGACGGAGAACATCGTAAATATGTTGAGGAAGTTGGAACCATGAACATTATGTTCAAGATCGCAGGTGAAATCTATACCGCACCGATCGAGGGAACTGTACTTCCGGGTGTGACCAGAGATTCCATGATCCATCTGTTAAGAGACTGGGGGTACAAAGTAAACGAGACAAGACTTTCTGTTGACGATCTGATGAAGGCAGGACATGATGGTACATTAGAGGAAGTATTCGGAACAGGTACTGCAGCTGTTATTTCCCCGGTAGGCGAGCTTCGTTACAAAGATGATGTGGTAACGATCAATGACTTCAAGATTGGTGAACTGACACAGAAATTATATGACACCTTAACCGGTATCCAGTGGGGTAAATTACCAGATAAATATAACTGGACGGTTGAAGTAAAATAACTTATAATAGGAAGAGCTGAGAGACTCCGGTGCTGAATTATTTCAGCACCGGTTTTTGTTGTATAAGAAATGATAAATGAGGGATAAAAATGAAGCGTGGTTTAAAAATGGCAGTGGTATTGTCTGCCCTGTTGTGTCTGACAGGATGTGGCACAAAGGTAACTACAGCAGAGGAGCCGGTGATCGCTACAGAGCATCAGGAGGAAGTGAGACAGGAAGAAACAGAGCAGGTCTCTGTCACCGAGGAAGATGCCCTTGCAGATAAGAAGATCGGCATCAGTATTTTCCGATATGATGATAATTTTATGAATATGTTCCGCAGAGAACTGGAAAGTTATCTGGTGAATCAGGGATTTCAGAAAGAAAATATCAATATGGTAGATGCGCGGAATGATTTTGACAGACAGTTGGATCAGGTCAATACCTTTATCAGACAGGGGACAGATCTTCTGATCATCAATCCGGTGGATGCAACACAGGCAGACGTTATTACGGATCTGGCAGTTGCAGCAGACATACCGTTGATTTATATCAACAGTGCACCGGCACAAAGTGAACAGCGCCGTTGGAAGCAGAACGGGTGGAGGGTTACCTATTGCGGTACGGATCTCTATGAGGCAGGACGTTATCAGGGGGAAATGATAGCGGATCTTGGATCTGATACTCTGGATAAAAATCATAACGGACAGATTGATTACATTATGTTAGAAGGAACCATGGGACATGCTGATACAGAATATCGGACTAAATATTCTGTAAAGACTCTAAGAAATGCCGGATATTCCCTAAACTGCCTGATGCAGGAAAGTGGCGAGTGGTCAAAAGAAAAGGGATATGATCTGACCATACAGGCACTCGAAACTTATGGGGATGATGTGGAGGTCATCTTAAGTAATAATGACGCGATGGCGCTTGGCGCAATAAAAGCAATCGAAGAATCGGGCAGGATCCCGGGAGAGGATATCTATCTTGTTGGTGTGGATGCCTTGCCGGAGGCAGTGGAAGATGTGATCTTAGGCAAACTGACAGGAACGGTTTTTAATGACTACTTTTCCCAGTCACACAATGCAGTGGATGCGGCAATCCGCTATCTGACCGGAGAAGAAAATGATTGCTTCATCGGATGCCATTACCTTAAAGTAACACAGGAAAATGCAATGGATGTGCTGGATATGGTCAATTAGTGGTGCATTTTGACAAGGAACTGCTAGACTTTTTTCACATATCATAGTATAGTAAACACGTTGAACATTGAAAACAAAATATCGATTCTATTTTCAGATACGCGGTTTTACCAGACGTATGACAGATAGCTCCATACAAGCGCCATGCACCAGATTGCTTTGAAATTCTGGTTGACGAGGAGAAGAGTGATCGAAAATTCGGCGGATGCTCTTCCGCACCCCTTCCTGTGCGAGATATACCGGCAAATATGCAGGTAACTGCAAAACAAATACGGTATAAAGGAAGACTGCAAAACAAAAATAAGACTCAGAGAAAGTAATGAGGAAAATAGATATGTGTGGAATTATAGGTTATACAGGAAGTGAAAACGTAAAAGAGGTATTACTGGATGCCTTGGAACTGTTAGAGTATCGTGGCTATGACAGTGCAGGAATCGCAGTTATGGAAGCACATGAGATCCAGGTGTATAAACGTGCAGGACGTGTCAGAGATCTGCGTGAAAAATGTAAGGATCAGGCAGAAAAAGCAATCTGCGGAATCGGCCATACGAGATGGGCAACCCACGGTGGCGTAAATGATACCAATGCACATCCGCATCAGGTAGGAAAAGTTACGCTTGTGCATAATGGTATCATTGAAAATTACAGAGAACTGATCGCAGACTATGATCTGGCAGATCAGTTAAGATCCGAGACGGACAGTGAAGTGGTAGCTGCACTGCTCAACCATTTTTATCAGGGCAATCCAGAAGAAGCGATCAAAAAGACCGTTCGTAAATTAAAGGGAACTTTTGCACTTGTGATCATGTTTGCAGACCGGGAAGGTGTGATTTATTCCACCAGAAATGTCAGCCCGATCGTAGCAACCTACTGTAAAGAGGGCGCGATGTTAGCATCCGATCTGACCGCACTGTGCCGTTTTACCAACCAGTACTTTGTTGTACCGGAGTATCACATCTTAGAGATGAGAAACGATGGCATCAGTCTTAAGGATTTTGAAGGAAACAAAAAAGAACCGGAATATCTGACCGCGGACTGGGAGTTAAACAGTGCGGGAAAAAACGGATATCCGTTCTATATGGAAAAAGAGATCATGGAGCAGCCGGATGCGGTAAAACGTACCATCGAATCGCGGATCGTGAGCGGATTGCCGGACTTTACAGCAGATGGGATTCCGGATTCTTTATTTACCGGGTGTGAGAGAGTCAATATCATTGCATGCGGTACTGCAATGCACGCTGGATTAGTGGCACAGGCACTGGTAAAATCCATCCTGCATATGCACATTGATGTGGATATGGCATCAGAATTTATGTATTCGGATCCGGTCATTGATGAGAAATCACTGGTGATCGCAGTATCACAGTCAGGAGAGACTATTGATACACTTGAGGCAGTAAAATATGCAAAACGCCGTGGTGCAAAATGTCTTTCCATCATCAATGTCAAAGGATCTTCTATTGCAAGAGAGAGCGATTATGTACTTTATACCAATGCAGGACCTGAGATCGCGGTTGCAAGTACCAAGGCATATACGACACAGTTGTCCATCTTTTACCTGATCGTGGCAAAAATGGCACAGCTTCGTGGTATTTACGATACGGCACAGACACAGAGTTTTATCCGGGAATTACAGAGAACACCGGATGTGATGAAAAAAGTGCTCGAAAAGCGTAGGGATATCCATGTGGTAGCCGGAAAAGTACTGTCAGCAAAAGATCTGTTTATGATCGGACGAGGACTGGATTATTCGATCTTATTAGAGGGTTCTCTCAAATTAAAGGAGGTTTCCTATATTCACTCTGAAGCATATGCGTCAGGAGAATTAAAACATGGTCCGATCGCGCTGATCACACAGGATACTCCGGTTGTTGCAGCAGTGACACAGGAAAAATTAATGTCAAAAGAGCTTTCAAACATCAAGGAAGTAAAATCCCGTGGAGCAGATATTGTGCTTTTCATCAAAGAAGGGCTTGCTACAGATGTGAAGGACTTATATGATACCTTCTTACTGCCGGACATGCAGGATGAATTTATGGTAATGCCGGCATCGGTTGCATTACAGTTACTTGCATATTATGTGTCATCCGATAAGGGATTTGATGTAGATAAGCCAAGAAACCTGGCAAAGGTAGTAACGGTGGAGTAAAAAGTTGTTATGTGGTGGGAAAACCGCGTATCTGAGGATAGAAAGTTGTGAACTTATGTTACGGGCGTGCATAAACTATACCAATGAAATTATGAGGTTGTTTATGTCAGATAATACCGTAACACCGAATGATCAGATCGATGAAGGAGCGCTAAAAGTGCAGGTGGTAGCACGTGGAAGCAATGTGCCGATCCAGAATGCAACCATAACCATTTCCTATTCCGGGGACCCGGAAAGCAGTGTAGAGGAGGTAACAACGGATGATTCTGGGATGTCCGAACAGATTGCGCTTGCTGCGCCTCCACTCGAGTACTCTATGGAACCGGGAGAAAACCAGCCATTTTCACAATACACCGTGTCAGTTACTGCGGAGGGATTTCGTACGGTCAATGTCTCAGGAATTGAAGTGTTTTCGAATGAAGTGTCGCTTCAGGAGATCCGGATGGAAGAGGTAGGATCGCCAACGAGATCAATAGATAACATTGTGATACCGGTCAACACACTGTGGGGAGATTTCCCGCCAAAGATCGCAGAATCCGAGATAAAACCGGTCACGGAAACCGGTGAGATTGTACTAAGCAGGGTGGTGATACCGGAGTATGTGATCGTCCATGACGGACCGCCGACTGATACGGCAGCAAGGGATTACTATGTCCGTTACAAAGACTACATCAAAAACGTTGCATCCAGCGAGATCTATTCGACCTGGCCGGAGAACACGATTCGCGCCAATATACTTGCAATCATGTCTTTTACATTAAACCGGGTGTATACGGAATGGTATCGTAATAAAGGTTATAATTTCACGATCACCACATCAACAGCATTTGATCAGAAATTCGTATATGGCAGGAATATCTTCCGCAACATATCCGACATCGTGGATGAGATGTTCCAGAATTATCTGTCGAGACCGAATGTCAGACAGCCGATCTTAACTCAGTACTGTGATGGTGAGCGGGTGATCTGCAGCAACTGGCTGAGTCAGTGGGGAAGTAAGTTCTTAGGGGATCAGAATTACAGTACGATCGAGATCATACGCTATTATTATGGAAGTAGTATGTTTATCAATACGGCGGAAGAAGTTTCTGGTATTCCGGCTTCCTGGCCGGGAGTCGATCTTTCGGTGGGGGCGACCGGAGAGAAGGTGCGGCAGATACAGGAGGAACTGGCACGTATTTCCCGTTCCTATCCGGCGATACCGACGATCACGCCGGACGGTATTTATGGTACCGCTACAAGAGGGGCAGTAGAGGCGTTTCAGAGGATCTTTGGACTGCCGGTGACGGGAGTCATTGATTACAAGACCTGGTACCGGATCTCGGAGATCTATGTAGCGGTTGCAAGGCTGGCAGAATTGGTGTAACCCTTCTTGGATTTTCCGGCTTTTTGTGTTATGATAAAATTGAATGATTACATTTTTTGTGATCATGGAAAAAGAAATGAGGAACATATGAATTATAAACTTACCATTCAGTATGATGGAACCAGATATAAGGGATGGCAGGGACAGCATACGACAGATCTGACCATACAGGGCAAGATCGAGGATGTGCTGACAAAAATGACAGGATGTGAGATTGACCTCATTGGTTCCGGGAGGACGGATGCAGGCGTGCACGCATGCGGGCAGGTAGCAAATTTCCACTGGGACGGAGATAAGACGGAAGAAGAGATCCTCTCCTATGTCAATCAGTATCTGCCGGAAGACATTGCGGTGGTGTCAGTAGAAGCAGTAGACGAACGGTTTCACAGCAGGTATCAGGCGGTGAAAAAGACCTACTGTTACCGGATCCATACCAGTGCGATCCCAAATGTGTTTGAGCGCAGATATGTTTATGATCATCCGCAGATATTAGACATTGGCAGGATGCAGCAGGCGGCCTCCTATCTCACTGGAACACATGATTTCCGTTCATTCTGCGGTAACCGGAAAATGAAAAAGTCCACGGTGCGCACAATCTATGAGATACGGTTTGAACAACAGGAGGGAGAGCTTCGCATCTATTATACCGGAAACGGATTTTTACAGAACATGGTGCGCATCTTAACCGGAACACTGATCGAGATCGGAGACGGAAGAAGGGCACCGGAAGAAATTGCAGACATGTTAGAACAGAAAGACCGGATGGCAGCGGGCTATACGGCACCGGCATGCGGTCTTATACTATATCAGGTAACATATTAAGAAAGAACTTACAAAATGGAAAAATGGGTTATCATACAAAAAGGGGCAGACTTTGAACAGATTGCCAGACGGTTTTGCATTCATCCGGTGACGGCGCGTGTGATACGCAATCGGAATGTCATCGGAGAAGATGCAATCCAGAAATATCTGCATGGCGGACCGGACGAACTATATGATCCGCATCTGTTAAAGGATGCAGACCTGCTTACGGATCTGCTTGCTGAGAAGATCAGACAGAAGGAAAAGATAAGGATCATCGGGGATTATGATATTGATGGTGTGATGTCAACTTATATCTTACATCAGGGCATCAGGCGGTGTGGGGGAGATGCGGACACGCAGATCCCGGATCGCATGAAAGATGGGTATGGGATCAATGAGAGACTGATCACCTGTGCAAAGGAAGCGGGTGTGGACACGATCGTTACCTGTGACAACGGGATCGCGGCGATGGATGAGATCGCCTATGCAAAATCGTGCGGTATGACAGTTCTGGTGACGGATCATCATGAGATCCCTTATGTGGAAGAAAATGGGACACGTACCTATAAAAGAAGCGTGGCGGATGCCATCGTAGATCCAAAACAGGCAGAGTGCAGATATCCGTATCAAGAGCTCTGCGGTGCGGCAGTTGCGTGGAAGATCATACAGCTGTTGTATGAAAAATGTAATGTGCCGGTGGTGGAGGCAGATGTATTTCTGGAAAATGTCGCCTTTGCCACGGTAGGAGATGTGATGGATCTGACGGATGAAAACCGTATTTTGGTAAAAGAGGGGCTGAAACGGATCCAGAACACGAAAAATGTCGGGATGCGTGCGCTGATCTTACAGAACCATCTGGAATTTGGACAGATCAATGCCTATCATTTCGGATTTGTGTTAGGTCCCTGCATCAATGCGAGCGGCAGACTTGAAACCGCAAAGATCGCACTTCAGTTATTTCTGGAGCAGGATGTGAAACGGGCGGCAGAGATTGCTGCAGAACTGGTGGAATTAAACGCACAGAGAAAGGACATGACCGCAGAGGGCGTGGAACTTGCGATAGAAGAAGTGGAAAAGGGAAAGGTCGGAGAAAAAGTTCTTGTCATTTACCTTCCTGAAGTCCATGAGAGTCTTGCCGGGATTATTGCAGGGCGGATCCGGGAACAATATCATAAACCGGTATTTGTCCTGACAAGGAGCGAGGACATGGTTAAAGGTTCCGGGCGTTCCATTGAGACATATTCCATGTATGAGGAACTGTGCAAATGTCAGGAACTGTTTGCCCGGTTTGGCGGACATCCGATGGCGGCAGGACTGTCGCTTCCTGAGGAAAATGTAGCGTTGTTCCGGGAAAAAATAAATATGTGCTGTGAATTGACAGAAGAGGATTTTATTCCTAAGATAAAAATAGATGTTCCGATGCCGGCAGACTATCCGGATCTTTCCCTGATCCGGGAAATGGATCTGTTAGAACCGTTTGGAAAGGGCAATATCAAACCCCAGTTTGCAGATAAGAACATCGCGATCGAACAGATGACACTGGTTGGAAAAAACAAAAATGTGTTAAAGCTAACATTACGGACAACACAGGGAAACAGAGTGCAGGCGGTATATTTTGGAAATACGGAGGCATTTGTGGAGTATTACAGCAAAAAATATGGCGCATCCGAAGTGGAGCGTGCTTTTTCGGGCAGGCAGAATGCAGTCCGCATGTCGCTCATCTATTACCCGGAGATCAACAGCTATCAGGGCAATGAGACCGTACAGCTTATCATAAAAAACTATCAGTGATTCGAAACGGAATGTGAGGAAAACAATGGTATTTGGTGGAAAAAAACAGTTATTAGAAGATGAAATCGCAGAGTTAAAAGAACAGAACCGGAAAAAAGATAATGTAATGAAAGAACTGCGCAGTGCCAAAGCAAATGTGGATGAGCAGTTTGCAGACATTGCAGCCGGGCGTGCGCAGATCTTACAGCATATGGAAGAAACTACAAAGAACATCACAGAAGCAAAAGAGCTGGTTGAAAATAACAATGAGGCGGCAGAGAGTGTGCATAGATCAATGATGAAGGTAAATAATGCAGTAGAATCCTTTGATGCGACACATTCTGTTTTCCTGGGACAGTTAAAACAGCAGAATGAGACAATGTCTGCACTGCTCGAGCAGCACAGAGGCTATGCACCGGTTGCAGAGGAAGCGGTGAAGATCAAAGAAACAATGCAGCAGTCACAGGAAGAAGAAAAAGAGATGATCGCGCAGATGAGAGAATTTTCCAAGAATATGGGAGTTCTGGCACTGGATGCAGCGATCGAGGCAGGAAGAATGGGAGAGTCCGGACTGAAATTCGTCGAGGCGGCAGAGGAAGTACGGTCATTTTCCGAGAAATATGAGGCAGCAGCAGCTGGGTTAGCGGAAAAGAAACAGGAGACAGATGCCCTGTTAAAGCAGTTTGAGGAACAGATACAGAATTTAAACACACAGTTTAAAGAGTGCACCAAGGTGATCGGCAAATTATACAGCGGTGCCGTGCAGACCTTATCTGCCTATGAGGGAGGACAGATCAATCTGCATGAGACCGTGGCTGCGGATATGGTAGGCGGAAGTGATGTGTTAAAAGTGGCAGGAGAGGAATTTTTAAAACTGCAGGGGGAGATCAGTGCGCAGCTTCATGCTGTACAGGAAGAATTAGAAGAACAGAAGAAAAATACGGATGAGCTGGAGACCATTTTTCTGGATTTACAGCAGGCGGCAGACCAGATCTGAGAACAAATAAGGGACAGGAGAGTATAAATATGGCAAAAGAGGAACAGTTTCGTTTTTTATCAGCAAACGGAGAAACAATGATCCATGCGGTCAAATGGATCCCGGAGGATGGAAATTACTGTGCGATCTTACAGATCACGCATGGAATGATCGAGTATATTGAGCGGTACCGTCCGTTTGCGGAGTATCTTACCGGGCAGGGCATTTTAGTTGTAGGGCACGATCATCTGGGTCATGGTGCATCCGTGCGCAGTGAAAACGAGTGGGGATATTTTGCAAAAAATCCAAGTGATACACTGATCGAGGATATGCACAAGCTGCGTGAACTGGTGCAGAAAGAAAATCCGGGCGTTCCGTATTTTATGATGGGACACAGCATGGGGTCTTATATGCTGCGTAAATATCTTTGCATCCACAATGAGAATCTGGCAGGAGCGATCATCATGGGCACCGGATGTGAATCCGATTTCATGATGAAATTCGGCATGTTTTTATGCAGGACGGTCGCAGCAGTGCGGGGATGGAATTACAGAAGTAAATTTATCCAGAGCCTTTCCTATGGAAAGCCGTATAAAAAGTATGACGTATATGGAAAAGACCATACCAACAGCTGGCTGACCAAGGATGTGGCACATGTGGATCGTTATTATGCAGATCCGCGCTGTACGTTTTTATTTACTGTAAATGGCTACTATGGACTGATGGAAGCGGTTTATTATGATAACCAGCCTGAGCATATCGCAAAGATGCCAAAAGATCTGCCGGTATTTTTAGTTTCCGGTGCGGATGATCCGGTAGGAAACTGCGGAGAGGGTGTAAAACAGGTATACCATAAGATGAAAGATGCGGGGATCGAAGACATTACATACAAATTATATGAAGATGACAGGCATGAAATCTTAAATGAGACAGACAGAGATAAGGTATTTGCAGATATCTATGCATGGCTGAATGTTCATCTGGCATAGGAAAGAGGATTATCATGAAAAGAAGAGCAGTAAAAATTTTAAGTGTGTTATTGACAGCGGCTATTCTGGCCACATCCGCTGTCCCGGTTTATGCGACCGAGACGACGGATACGATCACCGGAAATGTAACGGTCATCGAGGACGAAAATAAGGATGATGTGACGATCACAAAAGAGGATAAGCCATATCTGGCACTTGGAGCAGATCTTTCGGATGCACAGAAGGCAACGGTGCTCTCCATCATGGGGATCCCGGCAGATGATCTTACAGATTATGATGTTGTCTATGTGACCAATGCAGAGGAACATCAGTATCTGGATGCTTATATTTCAAGTTCACAGATTGGCAGCAAGGCATTGTCCTCCATTCTGATCGCGGAAGGGGAAAAGGGCAGCGGCATCAATATTTCCACCACCAACATCAATTACTGCACGGTCGGAATGTATAAAAACGCTCTGACAACAGCTGGCGTGACAGACGCCAATATCATCATTGCAGGACCGAGCAGTATTTCCGGTACCGCTGCACTGGTGGGCGTGTTAAAAGCATATCAGGAGATGACCGGAAAGACGATGGAAGATAATGTCGTGGATGCGGCATTAAATGAACTTGTTATCACAGGTCAGCTCGAGCAGTCAATTGATGGACTCTCCGATGAGGAAGTTGAGGAATTTATCGCCTATGTGAAATCTGTCATTGCAGAAAATGACCTCTCCAGTGAGGAGGACATCAACACGGCGATCGATGATGCCTGTCAGAAATATAATGTTACCCTGTCTGATTCAGAACGTCAGCAGATCGTGAGTCTGCTGCTTAAGATCACATCCCTTGGGATCAATCTGGACGGACTTGTTGATTATGCAAAGAACCTGTATGATTCTTATAAGGATGGAAACGGAATAGATTTATCCGGTATTTCGGAAAAAGGATTTTTCTCTGGACTGCTTTCCGGAATTAAAGATTTCATGAAGAATCTGTTTTCATAGGAGGAAAAAATATGCCAGAAAAAATTCAGATAATCACGGATGGTTCTTGTGATCTGCCAAAAGAACTGACGAAAGAAAAGGATATCAAAGTCGTTCCGTTTTATGTTTCGTTTGACGGAGAAATCTATCTAAAAGAGATGGAAGAGCTGGATATCAGGGAGTTTTACCAGAAGATGGTAGATCATCCCAATGTATTTCCCAAAACATCAATGCCATCGGTAGATGATTACTATCAGGTATTCGAGCCATTGGCAAAACAGGGCGTACCGATGATCTGTATCTGCATCACAACGAAGTTCAGCGGTTCTATGCAGTCGGCAACGACCGCGCGTGACATGATCTTAGAGCAGTACCCGGATGCCAGGATCAATGTGATCGATGCAACCGTTAATACTGTTTTACAGGGCTTATATGTCTTGGAGGCATGTCGTTTGCGTGATCTGGGATGGGAGTATGACAGACTGGTGAAACGTATCCTTGAGATCCGGGAGAGCGGACGCATCTTCTTTACAATCGGAAGTATTGACTATTTAAAACACGGCGGACGGATCGGAAAGCTGGCCGGGATCGCGGGCAGTGCTTTAAAGATCAAACCGCTGATCACATTAAAAGCAGGAGAGATCTTTAATTCCGGAATATCCAGAAACCGTGAAAAATCCATGTTAAAAGTTATTGATATGCTAAAGGAATATTTAGATGAAGTACACGCAAAACCTGGTGAATACAGTTTTGCAGTCGGATTTGGATATGACTATGAGGAAGCATGCCGGTTTAAGGAGAAGCTTCGAGATCTGGTAAAAGAAAGACTGGGGATCGATGAGATAACGATCTATCAGATCGGAGCGACGATCGGTGTGCACACCGGACCTTACCCGATCGGAGTCGGCATCATCCGCAGAGCGGATGTAGAATAAAAAAGGGTATAATACGAAAGAGGGAGAGCCTTGGAAAGGGTTCTCTTTTTTTGTATAATACTATTGACAATAATATATTATATGATATATAGTATTGATAACGAAATAATATTATAAAAAGAAAAGAGGGGATGGTTGCATGATATTTAACACAGGTGCCGCGCTATTAGATGCGATCGTTCTTGCGGTTGTATCCAAAGACGAAGAGGGTACATATGGGTACAAGATCACGCAGGATGTACGACAAGCCATTGAGGTGTCCGAGTCCACATTATATCCCGTACTGCGAAGGCTGCAAAAGGACAAATGCCTGGAGGTATACGACAGGGAGTGTGGCGGTAGAAACCGGCGATATTATAAGATCACGGAAACCGGAAGGGAAAAGCTGAAAGAGTACCGGGAAGAATGGAAAGACTATTCGAGCAAAATTACAATGCTGTTCGCAGAGTAACATCGTGCGAGGCAGAAAGGAAATGGTTGTGTAAATGAAAAAAGAAGAATTTTTAAAACAACTGGAACAGTTGTTATCGGGCATATCAGAAGAAGAAAGAGCCGATGCGTTGTCTTACTACCGAAGCTATTTCGAAGACGCAGGAGAAGAAAATGAGGAGGCGATCATCGCGGAGCTGGAGTCACCACAGAAAGTGGCAGACAGTATCCGGAAGAACCTTGGTATCGAGGGAAACGGAAGCTATTATAACAGCAACGCGAACCGGGATGCAGAATATTACCGGAATGTAAACAATACGATACAAAACATGCAGGGACAGGCAAAAGCCAGAAACGGCGGAAATTATTCTGCACTGACCATAACCCTGTTGATCGTTACCTCGCCGATCTGGCTGACGGCATTGATCGTATTTGCAAGTATTATCTTAGCTTTGCTCTGTGCGCTGCTTGGTGTTGCGATCGGTGTTGTCGCAGTGATGGGAGCACTTGTCATTGCGGGTGTGGTCGTGACTGTGATCGGATTTCAGAGCTGCTTTACCATAGCAGTTCCGGTTGGCATTGCATTGATCGGATGCGGACTTTTGATCCTGGCACTGGGACTTTTGGCAATTTTGCTTGTTGTCTGGGTGTTTGGAGGTTTTCTTCCATGGGCATGGAAAGGAATCGTGAAACTGTGTAAGATGCCGTTTGAAAAGAGAAGAGAGCGCAAGGCGCTTCAGAATGGAGATTAGTATGAAAAAGTTTACGAAAATAATGTTGATCATTGTGGCAGTTTTAGTTGTCCTTGGTCTGCTGTTCTGTGGAGTGGCAGCAGGGCTTGGAGCCGGAAGGACAGAGGTGATACAGGAGATCGAAAAAGAGGGCGAACTTGCCTGTGGAAACTGGCACATTGGAAAATATGGTATTTATTATGGAGAAAGTGATGCATCCTATGTGGATGACGATGATATCTATGACACGGATGATGATGACATGGATGACGATGATGACATGGATGACGACGATGATGATATGGATGATGATATGAGTGGTTTTGAAAGTCTTGAGACCATCGGAAGCGGGGAAGCAGCTTTGTCTGAAGTGAAAAACATCAAAATGAATATTGATGCGGCAGCAGTAAAGATCGTTACCGCAGAGGATAGCGATAAGATTACAGTGGAACTGAAAAAGGGCAAAGAAAAATATCTCACATGTAAAATGGAGGATGCCACATTTTCTATCAATTATAATGAAAAGAAAAAGGTAGGAATTGGATACAAAGGTGCCAAAATACTGGTTCATGTTCCAAAGCAGGCAGTATTTAGCGACGTGACTATGAAAGTTGGTGCGGCTGATGTAAAAATGAATGTTGCGGATCTGACCTGTGAGAACCTTACCCTAGATGTCGGAGCAGGAAATTTCGAGGCGGATGGATTTACAGTAAATCAGACATTAAACGCATCAATCGGGGCAGGAAACCTTGAGATGGATGGTGGTATCTATCAGAATGCAGAAATGAACTGTGGAGTTGGAAACCTTGAATTTGCCGGAACGGTAAATGGAAATCTTACCGGTGAATGTGGTATGGGAAATGTAACATTAGATTTAAAAGGAACGGAAACCGATTATGATTATAAACTCGCCTGTGGTATGGGGCAGATCGTAATTAACGGAACAACCTATTCTGCGATCAGCGGCAATAAAACGATCACAAACGAGAATATAATCGGAACCATCGATTTAGATTGTGGAATGGGACAGATCACCTGTGATATCCAGTAAAACCGGAATTATTTTGTGATCCATTCCCGGATATCAGAGATCTTCATTAAGATCGGAAGCAGGAGAACGCTGATGATGATACCAGCAATACCCTGTACGATATTAAATGGGATACCGGTCGCAGAAGATACGATGCCGGCTGCGAGGGCGGCGGAAGTAAAACCGCCGCTTCCGAATGCAGCGATACCAGCTTCGTATAAGAAGTAACCGATGACCATGATCGCTTCTCCGATGATGCCACCGATCACGATCGCAGCATAGCGGCTCTTGTCCGATTTGATGGCATGCTGTAAACGGTGGAATAAGAAACCTGCGATCGCGGCAGTAAGTGCTTTGATGATAAAAGTAGCAGGTGCCCAGGACACGTAGCCGGAAAAAATATCCGAGAACATAGAGCCGATGCCGGCTGCAAGTCCACCGGTAACCGGTCCTAAGATGACACCACATAACAGGACAAAACCGTCTCCGAGGTGGATGTAACCCATCGTAGGAGTCGGCACTTTAATGATCATAGTTGCAATACAGGTCATAGCGGCAAGCAAAGCTGCTGTGACTATTTTTTTTAGACTTTTGTTTTCCATAAATCAAATCCTCTTTTCGTGTATATAGTTTGAAAGAGATTATAACAGAAAATGGATTACTAAAAACAGCCAGTTAAGCGAAAAATAACCAGTCCAGTTGACATTTTAAAAGGGGGCATTTATAGTATTGAAGGAATAGAACAGAAAAAGAATGGGGGGAACTATGAATAAGACAATCCGAATGGTACTTTATGTATTATCAATTTTAACGGTGGCAGGTGTTTTTGTGGCATTTGTTTTAGCAGGGAAAAGCCAGCAGACTTCATCTGCGGGAAATATGGCACCGGGCAGCGCACAGGAAGTGACAACAGAGTCAGAGACAGAGGATACCGGTGTGGCAGAAGAGCCCACTACGGAAGCGGCAGGTGAAGAAGTCCAGTCAACCGAAGAAGCCATCCTGCCGGAAGAAAATCTGGAAACGGAAACCAAAGAGAAGCAGACGGGGGAAGCTGTGACATTGATGTTTACCGGAGATGTCCTGTTTGCAAACGCATTTCAGGCGGGCTATGATGCAAACGGGATCGACGGCGTGATCACAGAGGAACTGCGGGAGCAGTTAAAGGCGGCAGATATTTTAATGATAAATAATGAGTTCCCGTTCAGTGACAGGGGAACAGCGATCGCGGACAAGCAGTTTGTATTCCGGTGCAGTCCTTCCTATCGTAAAGCGTTGACGGAACTTGGGGTGGATGTGGTTTCTCTGGCAAACAACCATACCTTAGATTATGGAAAAGAAGCGTTGGAAGATACCTTTCAGACACTTGATGCCGAAGGGATTCTCTACGGAGGTGCAGGAGATACGGTAGAACGTGCAAAGCAGATCCAGATCATCGAAGTCAATGGAAAGAAATTCGGTTTTCTGGCAGTTTCCCGTGTCATTCCGTCGGTAGACTGGAAAGTGGAGAACAGTACACCCGGCATTTTCTCCTGCTATGATACAACGGAACTGATTGCACAGATCAAAGCAGGAAAAGAGGAGTGTGATTTCTTAACGGTGTTCCCACACTGGGGAACGGAGTACAGTGAAACACCGGATGCAAACCAGACAAGCATCGCAAAACAGTGCATGGATGCAGGCGCGGATCTGGTTGTAGGTGCGCATACCCATTGTCTGGAAGGGATCGAGTATATCGATGGCAGGCCGGTCTTTTACAGTCTGGGTAATTTTATCTTCGGACAGAGCATTGACCGCTCGATGGCAGTGGAAGTGACGGTGGCACAGGATGGAGAGGTCTCTTACCGTGTGATCCCGGTGTATGCCACAGGCGGCGTGACACAGCAGATGACAGAGGCAGCTTCGGAGAAACTGTATGCGTATCTGCAGCAGATCTCCGTCAATGCAGCCATTGATAAAGAAGGAAAAATAACAGAAATACAATAAGTAGAAGAATAAAATAAATGCTTAAAATTAGTTTACATTTAACTTAAATTAGGTTATAATCGGTACAGCAGAACAAATTGCAGGAAGAAAAGGAGAAGCAGACATGGATTATATGGATATTTACAAACAGTGGTGCAGTGACCCGTATTTTGATGCAGATACAAAGGCAGAATTAGAGGCGATCAAAGACGATAAAGCAGAGATCGAAGATCGTTTTTACCGTCAGCTCGAGTTTGGAACCGGTGGCTTAAGAGGGGTGATCGGAGCCGGAACAAACCGTATGAATATCTATACCGTTCGTCAGGCGACACAGGGACTGGCAAACTATATCATTTCCCAGAACGGACAGGAAAAGGGAGTAGCGATCGCGCACGATTCCCGTATCATGTCAACTGAATTTGCAGATGAGGCAGCACTCTGCCTGAACGCAAACGGCATTAAGGCATATGTATTTGACAGCCTTCGTCCGACACCGGAACTTTCCTTTGCAGTCCGTGAGTTAGGCTGTGTTTCCGGTATCGTCATCACAGCAAGCCATAATCCAAGAGAATATAACGGATATAAAGTATACTGGGAGGATGGTGCCCAGATCACACCGCCACATGATAAAAATATCCTTGCAGAAGTTGCAAAAGTAACCTCTTTTGACCAGGTTAAGACCATGGACTTAGAGGAAGCGAAAAAAGCAGGACTTTATCAGACCATCGGCAAAGAGATCGATGACCGTTACATGGAAGAACTCAAAAAACAGTCCATTCATCCGGAGATCATCAAAGAGATGGCAAAAGACATCAAGATCGTATACACACCGCTTCACGGAACCGGTAATCTTCCGGTGCGCCGTGTATTAAAAGAGCTTGGCTTTGAGCATGTTTATGTGGTAAAAGAGCAGGAACTTCCGGATGGCAATTTCCCGACCGTAGCTTACCCGAACCCGGAGTCACCAAAGGCATTTGAGCTCGCCTTGAAACTGGCAAAAGAAGTGGATGCAGATATCGTGCTTGCAACTGACCCGGATGCAGACCGTCTTGGTGTATACTGCAAAGACACCAAAAGCGGAGAGTATGTTACCTTTACTGGAAATATGTCCGGTATGCTGATCGCAGAATACATCTTAAGAGAGAAAAACGCAATGGGAACCATGCCTAAAAATCCGGCACTCGTTGAGACCATCGTGACCACTGATATGGCAAAGGCGATCGCCAAAGCATATGGTGTGGCACTGATCGAAGTACTGACCGGGTTCAAATACATCGGAGAGCAGATCAAATTCTTCGAGGAGCAGCATACTTACAACTATGTATTCGGTTTAGAGGAGAGTTATGGCTGTCTGGCAGGAACCTACGCAAGAGACAAGGATGCCTGCGTGGCAGTGATGATGCTCTGTGAAGTGGCTTCCTGGTGCAAAAAGAACGGAAAAACACTCTGGGATGAGATGCTTTCCATGTATGAGCAGTATGGCTACTACAGAGAAGGACTGGAGACAAAGACCTTAAAGGGAATTGACGGTGCGGCACAGATCCAGGAGATGATGAGCAATTCCAGAAAGAATCCTCCAAAGAAATTGGGCGGATTTGATGTGCTCGCAGTCCGTGACTATAAAGAGGACACCAGAAAAGATATGGTGACCGGTGCGGTAGAAAAGACCGGGCTTCCGACCTCAAACGTACTTTATTATGAGCTGTCCGACCAGGCATGGTGCTGTGTGCGTCCATCCGGTACAGAACCAAAGATCAAATATTACTTTGGTGTAAAGGGAAGCTCCTTAGAGGATGCGGAGACAAAACTGGCAGCATTAAAAGAAGACCTTTTGAAATAACAGATCGTCACGAGGAGAAGGTAAGGTATGGGAATGATCGCTTATTACGAAAACGAGCGCATCTTTAAACTGGATACGCCAAATTCAAGCTATGTCATCGGAATTGTTGATGAGGAAAATTTTGTGGGACATATTTATTACGGAAGAAAACTGCGGGATCATAAGATCGGCTATCTGCTCCGGACAGAGGAAAATCCGTTTGTCCCATCAAAAAATAACAGAGACCGTACATCGTTTTTAGACTCCTTTCCGATGGAATATCCGGGAAACGGAGTGGGGGATTACCGCAGAAGTGCAATTGCTGTGAAGACGGCACAGGGATATGTGGCAGTGACTCCGGTCTATGTTTCACATGAGATCTACGCGGGCAAACCAAAGCTTTCCGGGCTTCCGGCAACCTTTGGAACAGAAAACGAATGTGAGACCTTAGAGCTCCACTGCGAGGATAAGACACTGGGCTTACAGATCATTTTATCCTACACCGCATTTGCTGACGTGGATGTGATCGCAAGAAGTGTGCGGATCGTCAACCAGGGAGAGGCACTTTATCTGACCAAAGTACTGTCTGCAACACTTGATATGGATAATAAAGACTTTGAACTTCTGACACTCCATGGCTCCTGGGCAAGAGAGCGTATGATGGAATGGCGCAGGGTTGGAAAAGGATTCTGCGGTGTCGAATCCATCCGTGGGGAGTCTTCCCATCAGGATCATCCATTTCTGGCACTCCGTGCGGCTGGGGCAACACAGGAGAATGGCGAAGTGTATGGAATGCATTTTGTATATTCCGGTAATTTTATCGGACAGGTGGAGTTAAACCAACATGACATGGTGCGTGCATCCATGGGCATCCATCCGGATAATTTCTGCTGGAAATTAGAGGCGGGTGAGGAATTTCAGACACCGGAAGTAGTACTGGTATACAGTGCAGACGGCATGGACGGAATGACACACCAGTTTCATGAACTCTATCGCAATCATCTGATCCGCAGTGAATATAAGAATAAAAAACGTCCAATCCTGATCAATAACTGGGAAGCAACCTATTTTGATTTTGATACGGAAAAACTCTTATCCATTGCAAAAAAAGCATCGGAGCTTGGCATTGAGATGCTTGTCATGGATGACGGCTGGTTTGGACACAGAAATGATGACAATACCAGTCTGGGCGACTGGCAGGTCAATGAAAGCAAGATAAAAGGCGGATTAAAATATCTGGTCAACGAGGTCAATCGTCTTGGCATGAAGTTTGGTATCTGGTTTGAACCGGAGATGATCTCGCCGGATTCTGAATTATATCGTGAACATCCGGACTGGGCAATAAAGATCCCGGGAAGAGAACCGTCTCTCTGCAGGAATCAGTATGTGCTTGATCTGACGAGAAAAGAGATCCGCGATTACGCTTATGAATGTGTGGCAAAGATCTTGCACAGTGCCAACATTGAGTATGTGAAATGGGATATGAACCGCCAGCTTTCCGATATCGGAAGTGTGGCACTTCCTGCGGACCGGCAGGGCGAACTCTATCACCGCTATGTATTGGGACTTTACGAGATGCAGGAACGTTTGATCCGTGAGTTCCCTCATCTGTTACTGGAAAACTGCTCCGGCGGCGGAGCCAGATTTGATCCGGGTATGCTCTACTACAGCCCACAGATCTGGTGCTCGGATGATACCGATGCGATTGAACGGTTGAAGATCCAGGAGGGAACGGCGCTGATCTATCCATTGTCTACAATGGGAGCGCATGTTTCCGACTGCCCGAACCACACAGTCGGACGTGTCACACCGTTTGAGACAAGAGGACATGTGGCACTGGCAGGAACGTTTGGTTATGAGCTGGATATCACAAAGATTCCGCAGGAAGACAGAGAGATGATACCGAAGCAGGTGGCAATGTATCACAAGTATAACGACCTTGTACGCGAGGGAGATTATTACCGCATTGCCTCTTATCAGGAAAACCATTATTACGACTGCTACGAAGTAGTGTCCAAAGATAAAAAAGAAGCACTGGTAACATTTGTTCAGGTTTTGAACCGTCCGAATTATCATAGCAGGAGAATTTTCTTAAAAGGACTTGACCCGGAGAAAAATTACCGGATCGAGGGCGAGAATAAGACCTATGCAGGAGATTCTCTGATGTATGCAGGACTCCAGATTCCAAATCCATGGGGAGATTTTCAGTCAAAACTGTTACATCTGACAGCCTGCGAATGAAAGGAAAAAGGGTGAGTAGGAAATGGCAAAGGCAGTAAAACTGGCAGACATTGCAGAGCAGCTGGGCGTTAGCACTGTCACAGTCTCAAAGGCACTTTCCGGACAGAAAGGTGTCAGCGAGGCGATGCGTGAAAAAATAAAAGATCTGGCAGAGGAGATGGGCTACAAACAGCCATCTGCCATAAAAAAAGAAAAAGTACAGAGAAGCTACAATATAGGTGTGCTTGTGTCAGAGCGTTATCTGGGAGAATACGATTCTTTCTACTGGAAAATGTATCAGAGCGTGGCGACCAAAGCAGTGCAGAAAGAATGTTTTACGCTGCTTGAGATCATTCCCCTGACAGGAGAGAGAGAACTTGCACTGCCGAAAATGGTGGTGGAAGAAAAAGTCGACGGACTGATCATCGTTGGAAGACTTCAGACAGAATATCTGGCTGTACTCAATAAAAATACACAGATCCCGATGGTCTATCTGGATTTCTACGATGAGCAGCAGATGAACGATGCCGTGATCTCAAACAGTTATTATGGTTCTTATACACTGACCAATTATCTGTTCAATATGGGACATAAGGACATCGCTTATGTAGGTACGCTTTTATGTACCGCGAGTATCACGGACCGTTATTTTGGCTATGCACGTTCGATGATGGAACATGGAAAAGAAATTCCGGCAGAATGGATCATTCCGGATCGTGATATGCAGTCGGGGGTTGTTAAAGTTGACATCGATTATAACCGGATGGAGCAGAAACCAACCGCGTTTGTCTGCAACTGTGATCTGACCGCAAGCGAAGTGATCAACTGCTTAGAAGAACAGGGATACCGTGTGCCGGAGGATGTTTCTGTGATCGGTTTTGACAATTACCTGTATCCGGGACTTTGTGATGTGGATATCACAACGTACGAGGTAGATGTAAAGGAAATGTCAAGAAGGGCAGTTCACGTGCTGCTTAAAAAGATCGGGGACAGCCATTACAAACAGGGTATCACGATCGTGGATGGTCATGTTGTATATAAGAACAGTGTGAAAGCAATTTAAAAAAGAGTTGCCGCTTCAAATGATCTGGAACAGATATCTGAAGTGACAACTTTTTTTCATCAGAAATTTTATTTTTTCTGCCGGTATAAATTTGGGGTTATATTTTCAGTCTCGCGCTTGAACAGGTTGATAAAATGATTGGTGTTATCAAAACCGACCATGCTTCCAATCTCATGCACGGTGAGAGTACTGCTTCGCAAAAGCTGTTTGGAGGCTTCGATACGCCTCCTGTTCAGATATTGCAGGGGTGAAATGCCAAAGATATTGGTAAATTCACGGCAGAGCCGGTATTTGCTGATGTCGAGTTCTTCTTCAAACTGTTTGAGGGAATAATGGGAAGCATAAGAGTAGTCAAAACATTTTTTCATGTAAAGCAGATAGGAGGGAATCCCCTCGTGATCCGGGACTTCATCTGCAATGGCAAGATCACTGAAAAGACCGGAGAAACATTTGATATCAAGAAACGGATTTCGATGAAAAAAGTCACGGTTATTGCTGTCTAACATATGCAGATAGTGAAGCAGTTCAGGCGAACTGCCTAATTCCCAGAACATGCCGGATTTCTTCTGATAAAAGGCATCAAGAAGTGAGCCGGTGCAAAAATAGATCTTGAATTTCCAGAAATTACCGGATATGGAAAGGGAAAAAGGCTGCCTGCAGTCAAAGAGCATCAGAGTCTCTTCGGAAAGAGAAAACGAGGACTCGGCCGTTTTAAGTGTACCGATACCTTTCTGCGTATAGATCAGAAGATAACAGGGGAAAGAATGGAACTGGTAAATAAAAGGAGCGGACACGGAATGAGCACCATATGCCTGCACACAGAGCAGGGAGGAAACTGGCGCGTCCGGCAGATTGGTATAAACATGTTCCGGCAGCATGTGGTAGTTCCAATGGTGGAAATACGACACAGACAGGCAATGCTGGTGGGGCAGCAGAAAATGTAGCGGGAACCGAAAGCCAGGATGCAGGAAGTACAGCAGATGGCTTCATCAGTTACCAGGACTTAAAATTAGGCGAAGATCTTACTGATTTATCTGCCGAGATCACATTTTATAACAACAGAACTGATATGGCTGGTTCTGATTATACCGGAAAAAACTGGGATCAGTACATTGCAGATTTTAATGCGGTTTATCCAAATATCAAAGTAAATGTTGAGACCATTACCGATTATGCAGAAACAGCACTTCTTTATTTACAGAGCAATGACTGGGGCGACATCATGCTGATCCCACAGGTAGACAAGGGAGACCTTCCAACCTATTTTCTGTCGTATGGTGATTTAAGTACGATGGACGGTCTGATCCGTTTTGCCAGCAAAGATGCTTATGACGGACAGTGCTATGGTGTTCCGACAACCGGTGATGCACAGGGTATTGTATACAACAAGAAAGTATTTGAGGAGGCAGGCATTGAGGAACTTCCAAAGACACCGGAAGAGTTTATGGCTGACTTAAAGGCGATCAAAGACAATACCGATGCGATCCCACTTTACACAAACTATGCAGCAGGCTGGACAATGGGAGCATGGGATGCTTACATCAACGGAACTGCAACCGGCGATCCTACTTATATGAACCAGAAGATCTTACATACCAGCAATCCATTCAGTGATCCAGGCGATGGAACACATGCTTACAATGTATACAAGATCTTATATGATGCAGTTGCAGATGATCTGACAGAGGATGACTACATGACAACGGACTGGGAAGGCTGCAAAGGTATGATCAATGCAGGCCAGATCGGATGCATGGTACTTGGCTCCTGGGCATATCCACAGATGAGAGATGCAGGGGACAACGGAGATGATATCGGTTATATGCCATTCCCAATCTCAGTAGATGGAAAACAGTATGCAACCGCAGGTGGAAACTATTCTTACGGCATTAATGCCAATGCTTCTGATACCAACAAACAGGCATCTGTTATCTTCGTAAAATGGATGACAGAGCAGTCTGAATTCGCATACAACGAGGGTGGTATGCCGATCGCATTAGACGATGATGAATGGCCGGAAGTATACAAAGCATTCGACGGTGTTGAGTTTGTGGCAGATGATCCTGCTGTAGCTGGAGAGGAAGATTTATTAAATACATTAAACTCTGAATCAGAGCTGAACTTAAACGCTGGTGGCGATACCAAGGTCCAGGATCTGATCGTTTATGCTGACAATGGTGACAAGAGCTTTGATGACATCATGAACGAGTGGAATGAGGCATGGACCTCTGCTCAGGAGTCAAACGACGTAGAGATCACAGAGTAAGGAGCAAAAACTTCATAAATCCTATCCTACTTAATATAGAAAATACCGGGGCTATTTGCTCCGGTATTTTTGCGTGGTGAGAAAGAAAATGCAAAATGCATGCCGGATCGCGGTTGCAAGTATGGGAATGCAATGTTAAAATGAGGAAAAAAGAGGGAAAGTAGGAAAACGGATGGTAAAAATTGACCTGATCACAGGTTTTCTTGGGTCTGGAAAGACGACATTTCTGAAAAAATATGCTGCTTATCTGATGGAAAAGGGAAAGCAGATTGGAATACTGGAAAACGATTTTGGCGCAGTCAACGTGGATATGATGCTCTTGCAGGATATGATGGGAGATCAGTGCGATCTGGAGATGATCGCCGGTGGCTGTGATGCGGACTGCCACAGAAGACGATTTAAGACAAAACTGATCGCAATGGGCATGTGCGGCTATGACAGAGTGCTGATGGAGCCTTCCGGCATTTATGATGTGGATGAATTTTTTGATGTGCTCAGGGAAGAGCCGCTCGACCGCTGGTATCAGATCGGAAGCGTGATCACGATCGTGGATGCCAATCTGGAGGAAACCTTATCCGAGGAGGCAGAATACCTGCTGGCAGCGCAGCTTTCCAGTGCCGGGCTGATCGTACTCAGTAAGACAAATGGGGTATCTGCAGAACGGATCGGGCAGACGATCGCACATTTAAACTGCGCACTGGCACGGTTTGGCTGTAAGCGTACACTGGAGGAAAAAGAGATCGTCTGTAAGGACTGGGAGACTTTTACGGATGAGGATTATTTGAAAGTAGAGCAGGCCGGATATGTGCTCGAGGACTATCAGAAACTCTGGTTTGAAAAGGAGCGGACATTTACCTCCCTTTATTTTATGAATGTGCGCATGGAGACAGAGAAATTGCGTGAAACCGTAAAAAATCTGATGAAAGATAAGGCGTGTGGAAATGTATTCCGGATCAAAGGTTTTATGTGGACTGGAGATGACACCTGGGTCGAATTAAATGCAACGCAGAAAAATATCACGATACAGCCGATCGAAAAAGGGCAGGAAGTTTTTATTGTGATCGGAGAAGATTTAGTAGAAGAAAAGATTGCAGAATACTGGGAGACGGGAAAGGAGCAGGACTAAAATGACGATTTATGAAAAAATGCACCAGACAAAACTTTATAATGCAGGGGAGGCTGACCTGTTAGAAGAACAGACTGGCTATCTGGACAAACTTTATGATTTTAACCAGACCAGACCAACCGAGGGAGAAAAGAGAACGAGGATGTTAAAGGAGATGTTTGCAGAGATTGGAGAAAACTGCTACATCGAGCCGCCATTTCATGCCAACTTTGGCGGACATCATGTGCACTTTGGAACAGGTGTCTATGCTAACTTCAATCTCACACTGGTCGATGATACCCATATCTATGTCGGGGACTATACGATGTTTGGACCCAATGTCGTGCTTGCGACAGCGGGACATCCGATCACGCCGGAGCTGCGGAAGAGAGGATATCAGTACAATGCACCGATCCATATCGGAAACAATTGCTGGCTTGGTACAGGCGTGCTTGTGATGCCGGGTATTACGATCGGTGATAATGTCATCATCGGTGCAGGAAGCGTTGTGACAAAGGATATTCCGTCCAATGTGATCGCGGTAGGAAATCCGTGCCACATCCTGCGCGAAGTAAATGAGCATGACAGGGAATATTATTTCAAAAATAACAGGATCGACTGGGACGAGATGAGACGGGAGATTGGAAATCTGTGATCCATACGAACGAAACGAAAAGAGGATGTTGCTTTTAAAGTGACATCCTCTTTTTTGGATCATGGATTTGCTGTGAAGAGTACACCTTATTTACATAAAACTAAAATAAAGTAATTAAATTAATTTGATAACAACGAGAAAAAGGAAATTTGATATGCAAATTGCATAAAAACAGAAATACAATTTTGTGTAAATAGTGAAAAACTGCAACAAACACAAGAATAATAAATATAAAACAAAAATGAGTGATGATTAAAAAAGAAAATAATATATAATTAAATTAGCTTAATAAATAAAGCAATCATCCTATGAAACAGATGGGAATAAAAAGGTATATGGAGGAAAAGTTATGGTTGCGAAAACGGAAAAAGCAAAGCAAAAATTTAATCTTGTAAAGTGGGAGAAGAGCAGAAAAGGACAGCAGACAATTATCATCATCGCATTCATGATAATTCCTCTGTTACTGTTATTCTTATTCACCTATCTGCCATTTGCCGAGATGGTGAAATTCAGTTTCTACAAAATGAAGTACAGTACACCGATTGAAAAAAGACAGTTTGTCGGCTTTGACAATTACATTGATGTATTTAAGCGTGACGACTGTTTCCGTGCACTGAAATTAAGCCTTTATTATATGGGCGGTTCTCTGGTGCAGCTGGCACTGGCACTGTATCTGGCAACCATTTTAAGTTTTAAGACGAAAGCAGGAAACTTATTCAAAGGTGTAATGTTTTTCCCATATCTGGTAAGCGGTATTGCGATCGGATTTATTTTTAAATTTTTCTACACCAGAGGGTTTGTATTCGATACTGTATTACAGTGGTGCGGGTTCCAGCTCGATCACCTTCCGTACTGGTTAAAAGACCAGCGGATCAACAATGTATCTCTGGTGGCAACATCCGTTTGGAGATATTTTGGACAGAATATGGTTCTCTTCATTGGTGCGATCATGTCGGTGGATAAAGAGATGTATGAGGCAGCAGAACTCGATGGAGCAAACAAATTCCAGCAGTTCCGCCACATCATCCTCCCGAGTATCAAAACGATTGTAACATTAAATGTTATCTTATCCATTACAGGTTCCTTAAGTGCATTCGAGCCGCCATACGTTATCACAAGCGGTGGAAACGGAACCGGTACCTACTTCGTAATCATGAACGAGATCGCACATGTCAGCCAGAAGGTTGGTCTTGCATCCGCAATGGCAGTGGTACTGCTTTTGATCATATTTGCAGCAACCATATTACAGCAGCTGTTTTTCAAATATGTATTCCGGAATGCAGATGCCGAGGACGAAGTAAAAAGTAAGAAGAGAAAAAGAGCGTAGGAGGGCGTAGTGATATGAAAAACTATAAAAGAAAAAGAAATCACAGAATCAAACACAGAAGTCTGGGTGGCTGGGTATGGCTGATCGTGAAATACGTTTCACTGATTTTCTTCTCCTTCTGCGCAGTACTTCCAATCTGGTCATGCGTGGTAACTGCATTCAAGACAGAGGAAGAATATAACACCACGAACGTAATGACACTGCCAGAAAGCTGGTTAAACTTTGATAACTTCAAGACTGCATTTGAGACAGCAGACATGGGAAGAGCGTTTATCAATTCCGGCATCGTTCTTGTGTGCGTACTGATTGGAGCAATCCTGATCGGAACCCAGTTAGCTTATGTATTAAACCGTTTTAAATTCCCTGGAAACGGACTGATTCGTAACTTATTCCTGTTTGCATCCTTATTACCGGGTGTTGCAATGCAGGTAACAATCTACAAGATCATGGGAACACTTGGATTTATCAACCATCTGTATGGTTACATCATCATGATGATGGGAACGGATGTTATCTCAATCTACATTTTCATCCAGTACATGGAAAACATTCCGGTATCTCTGGATGAATCAGCCATCATTGATGGAGCATCTTATTTTAAGATCTACTGGAAGATCATGTTACCGCTCTTAAAACCGGCGATCGTGACCTCCATGGTATTAAAAGGTGTCAGCACATACAACGAGTACTACGCAGCAAGCCTTTACTTACAGAGTCAGAAGATCAGGACCGTTGCAATGTCTTTATATACCTTTACCGGACCACTTGGAAGCAAGTACAACCTGATCTGTGCGGGTGTTATCATCTCCATGCTTCCGGCGCTGATCGTATTTTTACTCTGCCAGAAACAGATCTACAGCGGAATTACAGCCGGTGCGGTAAAAGGCTAGGGAAAGAGAGGGAAAACGATGGAGCATTTGTTGACTTTGAGAGAAGAAGTAAAAGAAGAATTGCTGTGGCACATTATCCCGTTCTGGAAAAATCTGCGGGATGATGAGTGGGGAGGATATTACGGATGGCTTTCCTATGACCTCTCTTTAGATAAAAAGAGTGAAAAAGGATGTATCTTAAACAGCCGTATTACCTGGTTTTTCTCCAATGCGTATACGCTGTTAAAAGATGAGAGCCTTCTTGATGAGGCAAAGCATGGCTATGCGTTTTTAAAACAACACTGTGTGGATACGGAAAACGGAGGTGTCTACTGGTCGTTAAATTACGATGGAACACCGCTTGATACGACCAAGCACACCTACAATCAGGCATTCAGTATTTACGCACTTTCTTCTTATTATGAAGCCGCAAAAGAAAAGGAAGCGTTAGAACTGGCATATTCCCTGTACCGGCTGATCGAAACAAAATGCCGGGATGAAGTGGGATATTTAGAGGCGTTTACCAAAGATTTCAAACCGGAGTCTAATGAAAAGCTTTCCGAAAACGGTGTGATGGCAGATAAGACGATGAATACGTTGTTACATGTCTTTGAAGCCTACACAGAGCTTTACCGGGTATGTAAGGCAAATGAAACACTGGATCTGCAGGCAGAAAACGGAAGTGTGGTATCTGCAGGATATGTAGCAGAACTGGTAAAACAGAGATTGCACTGGATCTTAGATCTGATCGCAGAGAAGATTTACAATCCACAGAAACAGAGACAGGAAGTCTTTTTCGATAAAAACTACCATACGATTTTAGACTTACATTCCTATGGACACGACATTGAAACTGCATGGCTGGTTGACCGTGGCGTAGAACTGCTTGGAGAGGAAAACTACCGGGAAAAGATGACACCGATCACACAGGCACTGACCGCACAGGTTTATCAGGTGGCATTCGACGGACATTCACTTGCCAATGAGTGTGACCGCGGTGTGGTCAATGAAAACCGTGTCTGGTGGGTGCAGGCGGAGACACTGGTTGGATTTTTAAATGCTTATCAGAAAGATCCATCATACAGCGAATACCGGGATGCTGCACTCGCAGAGTGGAAATTTATCAAAGAGCATGTGGTCGACAGGCGAAAAGGTTCCGAGTGGTACTGGGAAGTACATAAAGATGGAAGCCCGATTGTGACAAGACCGATCGTGGAGCCATGGAAATGCCCGTATCACAACGGCAGAATGTGTTTTGAAGTAATGAAGCGGATCAAAGCGTAGACAGAAAGGGAAAGAAACATGTTGCATGAAAGATATTATATAGAAAAAGAAAAGCAGGATAAAATCCTTACAAGAACAAATGCAAAATCAGATTTCTATAATGGTGTATTTGACCGTTATGAATATCCGGTACTGACAAGAGAACATATCCCGCTTACCTGGAGATATGATCTGGATGTGGATGCCAATCCGTATTTTATGGAGCGCCTCGGTATCAATGCAGTAATGAACTCCGGAGCGATCGAATTAAACGGAAAGTATTATCTGGTTGCCCGCATCGAGGGAAATGACAGAAAATCCTTTTTCGGAGTGGCAGAGAGTGACAATGGGATCGACCATTTCCATTTTTGGGACTACCCGATCTTGCTGGATGATATCTGTCCGGAAGAGACGAATGTCTATGATATGCGTCTGACGAAACACGAGGATGGCTATATCTATGGAGTGTTCTGTTCCGAGAGCAAAGACACCTCTGTTTCTGACTTATCCGCAGCCGTTGCAGCAGCAGGGATTGTCCGCACCAAAGACCTAAAGACCTGGGAGAGACTGCCAAATCTGGTGACGTTAAACTCCCCACAGCAGAGAAATGTGGTGCTCCATCCGGAGTTTGTCAATGGAAAATATGCGTTCTACACCAGACCGATGGATGACTTTATCGAGACAGGTTCCGGCGGCGGTATCGGCTTTGGCTTATGTGACGACATTACCCATGCAGTCATTGATGAAGAGAAAATGACGAGCCTGCGCAAATACCACACGATCACAGAGGCAAAAAACGGAGCCGGTGCAACACCGATCAGGACAGAAAAGGGATGGATCCATATTGCACATGGTGTGCGCAATACGGCAGCAGGACTCCGCTATGTCATTTACGCATTTGCAACCGACTTAAACGATCCGTCCAAAGTGATCGCAGAGCCATCCGGTCTTTTGATCGGACCAAGAGGCGGGGAGCGCGTCGGGGATGTCAGCAATGTCGTATTTACCAATGGTGCGATCGCAAACGAAAAAGGAGAAGTATTCATCTATTATGCTTCCTCCGACACCAGAATGCACGTTGCAACCACAACGATCGACAAATTAGTGGATTATGTATTCCATACGCCACAGGATCCGGGACGTTCCGTTTTATGTGTGGCACAGAGATGTGATCTGATCCGGAAAAACTTAGAGATCTTAAAGGGGGAAGAAAAATAATGAACAAATATAAAATGTTAAGTCCAAAAGTTCCAAATGTACCATGGCAGGAACGTCCAGCCGAATTTATGGGTGCGCCGGTATGGCGTTACAACGAAAACCCGATCATCGGAAGAAATCCGGTGAAAGGTGTGGCAAGAATTTTTAACAGTGCAGTCATTCCATATGAAGACGGATTTATCGGAGTATTCCGTGGCGAGCAGACAAACGGCATCCCATATATTTATCTGGGAAGAAGTGAGGACGCTATTCACTGGAATTTTGAGGAAAATAAAATTGCTTTTGTCGATGAAGATGGCAAACCATTTATGCCGGTTTATGCGTATGATCCAAGACTGGTAAAAGTAGAAGATATTTACTACATCATCTGGTGCCAGGATTTCTACGGAGCAGCGATCGGTATGGCAAAGACAACGGATTTTAAGACCTTTACCAGAATTGAAAACCCATTCCTTCCATTTAACCGGAATGCAGTACTGTTCCCGAGAAAGATCAATGGAAACTTTATGTTACTGTCACGTCCTTCTGACAGCGGACACACACCATTTGGCGATATCTTTATCAGCGAGAGCCCGGATCTGACCTACTGGGGCAGACACAGACATGTGATGGGAAAAGGCTCTGAGTGGTGGGAGTCCTTAAAGATCGGAGGCGGGGCAGCACCGATCGAGACTTCCGAGGGATGGCTGTTGTTCTACCATGGTGTAAGCGGCACCTGCAATGGTTATGTGTATTCCATCGGTGGGGCGATCTTAGACATCGACAATCCGTCCATCGTAAAATACCGCTGTGAAAACTTCCTGCTGACACCGGAAGAATGGTATGAGGAGCGCGGATTTGTACCGAACGTCTGCTTCCCATGTGCGACCATCCACGACTCCGAGAGCGGAAAAATCGCTATTTATTACGGCGCAGCAGACAGTTATGTAGGGCTGGCATTTACAGAATTAGATGAGATCATTGATTACATCAAAGAGCACAGTGTGGTAACAACCACCGATACCGAGATTGGCAGACGTTAGGAGCAGACATGTGGATTTCACCGGAAACCAGAGAATTACAATATAGCGGAAGAATTGATTTTGATGACAAAAAGGCACCGGTGCTCGTCTATGCGTGCAGTTCCATAAGGCTTGTGTTTTGTGGGACTGCCATAGAGGTGGAACTGGAAAATCACAGATCCTGCTGGGAAAATGAGATGGGATATTTTCTCGATGGGAAACAGGGAAAATTTGCGCTGACCGATGAGGAAGGGCGGCGCAGCTACCGGATCGCAGAGGGATTAAAAGACGAAAAACATGAACTTCTTTTATTTAAGAGGATGGATAGCTGCCATACGGTGACATTTTATGGATTTCAGGTAGAGGGAAAAAAAGTAACCCTCTATGAACCGCCCGAAAAACCAGTGCGAAGAATAGAATTTTTCGGAGACAGTGTTTCCTGCGGAGAAGTTTCCGAAGCACTTGACTACATTGGAAAGGAAGATCCCGTCCATCATGGACAGTATTCAAACAGCTGGTATTCCTATGCCTGGATGACAGCGCGGAAACTGAATGCGGAAATCCATGATACTTCGCAGGGAGGTATCGCGCTCTTAGACGGGACAGGCTGGTTTGCCGCACCGGATTATAAAGGGATGGAGTCCTGTTATGACAAGATCGAATATCATCCCGACCTGGGGGAGGGAAAGCAGTGGGACTTTTCGAAATTCCGTCCGCAGGTCGTTGTGATCGCGATCGGACAGAATGATAGTCATCCTTATGACTATATGGCGGAGAAACCGGAAGGAAAAGAAGCCACGCGCTGGAAAGAACATTATTTTTCTTTTGTAAAAAAGATAGCAGAGCAATACCCTAAGGCACAGATCATATTGACAACCACCATATTGTGTCACGATAAAAACTGGGATCTGGCGATCGGGGAGGTAGCAAAACGCATCGGAGAAAAAAGGGTCCATCATTTTCTGTATACGAAAAACGGATGCGGCACCCCCGGTCATATCAGGATTCCAGAAGCAGAGGAAATGGCAGAGGAGCTTAGTACTTATATAGAGAGTCTTGGGGAAGAAATCTGGAAGGCAGAGGAATAGAACATGAAATTTGCACTTGATTATGAAAATGCGATCGCAAACCGTGGAAATCTGTTTCAGTTAAAACGCGTGATGGAACGTGCTATGGCAGGCGAGATGATCACACTGGGATTTCTGGGAGGTTCGATCACACAGGGAAGTCTTGCGACAAAACCGGAAAACTGCTACGCATATCGTGTCTATGAGTGGTGGAGCAAACAGTTTCCGAATGCAAAGACCATGTATGTGAATGCCGGTATCGGCGCAACGACGTCTGAGTATGGTGTGGCGAGGGTAGAAGCCGATTTATTAAAACACCAGCCGGATGTCGTGATTGTGGAATTTTCGGTGAATGATGAATCAACCGAACATTTTAAAGAAACGTATGAGGGGCTGGTGCGAAGAATCCTGCGGGAGGAAACAGCCCCTGCTGTATTATTGGTGCACAATGTCTACTATCACAATGGGGCAAATGCACAGGTAATGCACGCACAGGTCGGAAGACATTATGACCTGCCGGAGATCAGCATGCAGAGCTGTATTTACCCGGAAGTGGTGAAAGGATGTATCCAAAACAGAGAGATCACACCGGATGACCTGCATCCGAATGATCTCGGTCATGAAATGGTCGCATCGGTCATCACTTATTTTCTGGAACAGGTTAAGGAAGAACTGGCGCAGAAAGAGGATGCACCGGAAAAGAAGCTGCGAAAGCCGTTGACAGAAAATGCGTTTGAAAACTCTTACCGGCTGCAAAATGATAACTGCAGACCTGAAATGTCCGGTTTTGTGGCAGATGAAACCGTGCAGAATGGAGTCGCAGACTGCTTTAAACATGGATGGACGGCTGGAAAAGCAGGAGATGTCATTTCTTTTCCGGTCAAAGGAAGCTGCATTACGGCATGTTACCGCAGATCGGTAAAACAGCCCGCTCCGGTGGCAGAGGCAGTGATCGATGGCGACAGGGAACATGCTGTGCGGCTGGATGCAAACTTTGATGAGACCTGGGGGGATAAGCTGGAACTAAAGTCCTTGCTTTTACATGGAGAAAACAAAGAACATACCGTAGAGATCCGCCTGTTGGATGGAGCAGAAGACTGCGTGGTACCATTTTATCTGGTGGCGATATTAGGCAGTTGAAAATTTGACAGAAATATTGCAAAATAACGGTAGTATAACATTTTTGAATGAAAAAGTGGGAGGAAAGGTATGTTTCGGGATGATTTTGTGTGGGGTGTTGCAAGCAGTGCCTATCAGGTGGAGGGAACTGACCCGCAGGATGGAAGAGGAAAGACTGTCTGGGATACATTTACCGAAGAGGGACGGGTTTTTGAGGGACAGAATGCGTATACGACCTGTGACCAGATACACTTATACAAAAAAGATTACGCACTGATGAAAAATCTGGGGATCCATGCGTATCGTTTTTCATTAAACTGGGCAAGAATTTTACCGGAGGGAACCGGAAAGGTCAACCAGAAAGCAATCGATCTGTACCGCGATATGATTCTTACAATGAAGCAGAATGGCATTACGCCTTACATCACATTGTTTCACTGGGAATTTCCGGCGGCACTCTATGAAAAAGGCGGCTGGCTGAACCCGGATGTGGTCGACTGGTTCGGGGAATATGCAAAAGTTGTGGCAGAGAATTTCTCCGACCTGTGCGAATATTTTATTACCATCAATGAGCCGCAGTGTGTTGTCGGACTGGGGCATTTAAGCGGTGTGCACGCACCGGGCGTAACGTGTACGGTCAAAGAAACATTTCAGATCGCGCACAACCTGTTGAAGGCACATGGAAGAGCTGTCATCAAACTGAGAAAACACGCCGGAAGAGAGATCAAAGTCGGGTTTGCGCCGACCGGAGGCGTTGCCTATCCATATACAGGCATCGAGGCGGATATTGCGGCGGCAAAAAAAGTTTATTTTGGTTTTTATAATCCGATGGATAACTGGACCTGGAATGTATCATGGTTTTCTGATCCGGTCTTTTTGGGGCATTATCCGAAGGAAGGACTTGAAAAGTTTAAGGAATATCTGCCGGAAATCACAGAAGAAGATATGCAGCTGATCCATCAGCCACTGGATTTTATGGGACAAAACATATATAATGGTTATTACGTCAGGGCAGGTGCAGACGGAGAACCTGAATTTGTCAACCGTGCACCGGGATTTCCAAAGACGGCGGCAGACTGGCCGGTAACACCGGAAGCATTCTATTATGGCATCAAATTTTTAACCGAGCGTTATCCGCTTCCACTTTACATCACAGAAAACGGCATGTCCTGTCATGATATCGTAAGCAAAGATGGCAGGGTGCATGACCCGAACCGCATTACGTTTTTGGATTCCTATTTGAGTGCCATGCAGAAAGCTTATGATGAGGGTGCCGATGTCCGGGGATATTTCCTGTGGACATTTCTGGATAACTTTGAGTGGGCAGACGGCTATAAACAGAGATTTGGTATCGTCTATGTGGACTTTACCACCCAGCAGCGCATCGTGAAAGATTCCGCGCTCTGGTATCAGAAAGTGATCAAAACGAATGGAGCAATATTGAGTATGAATCAGTCAGAAAAAGAAATCTTATTTTTAGAACCGGTATGTACACATAACCTCTGGGGTGGAACAAGACTTCGGGAGGAATTTGGCTATGCGGCAGAGGGAGATGACATCGGAGAGTGCTGGGGCATTTCCGCGCATCCAAACGGAGATGGAACCATTAAAAACGGGGCTTTTGCCGGAATGAAATTATCACAGGTATGGGATGGGCACAAAGAGGTGTTTGGAAACCTTACGTATGACCGTTTTCCGCTGCTGACCAAGATCATTGATGCAAGAGATGATTTAAGCATCCAGGTGCACCCGGATGATGCCTATGCAAAAGAGCATGAAAACGGCTCCTATGGGAAGACCGAGTGCTGGTACATCATGGATGCACCGGAGCATGCTTCCCTTGTGATCGGACACAATGCAAAGACAAAAGAAGAGTTAAAGTCTATGATTAAAGAGGGTAGATGGAACGATTTTATCCGGGAGATTCCGGTGAAAAAAGGTGATTTTATCCAGATTGACCCTGGTACCGTGCATGCAATTAAGGGAGGGCTTTTGATCTTAGAGACCCAGCAGAACAGTGACATTACATACCGTGTCTATGATTATGACCGCCTTTCCGATGGAAAACCGAGAGAACTTCATGTGGAAAAGAGTATCGATGTCATCACCGTTCCGGCAAAACCGGTAGAGGAGAGTGTGAGATCGGTACTGGATCTGCCGAAAAACACACTGAATGAACTGTATGCCTGCGATTATTATCATATCTTCAAACTGGACGTGGAAGGAGAGGCAGCTTTTGAACAGAGCTATCCGTTTTTGCTCTGCTCCGTACTGGAAGGAGACGGTATTTTAAATGGCAATCCGGTGGGAAAAGGCGACCATTTCATTCTTCCAAATGGATTTGGCAGGGTAGAATGTACGGGAACGATGAGTCTGATCGTCTCCACACCCGGTTTAACCCTTTAAAGTGACGCGGCTGTGTCGTATCGCTCCATCGGCTTGCTAAGAGTTGGAAACTATGATACTTTTTCTAGCATAAGCGAAGAAGCAGGAATGGATGGAGAAGACAGATGAAGATAACAGCTTATGAAGTCAGAGATGATGAAAAGGATTATTTGAAACAGGAAGCAGAAAAATATGGGATTGAGATTACGCTTGTGCCGGGACCTTTGACCGAAGATACGATCAATCGGGCAAACGGTGCGGACGGGATCACGATCTTAGGCGAGACGAAGTTAAAAGAAGATCTGATGCAGGAAGTGGCAAAACGACAGATCAAAGTTGTGGCAACGCGAACGATCGGTTACGACCATATTGATTTAAACGCGGCAAAAAAGAACGGGGTGCATATCTGTAAGGGATATTATGACCCGGATGGCGTCGCAGAGTATACGATCATGCTGATGCTCATGGCATTGCGCAATTACAAACAGGCATTATACCGGGCAAACGCGAACGATTATTCACTGAGCGGACTCATGGGGAGCGAGTTGAGAAATCTTACGGTCGGGATCATCGGAACCGGAAAGATCGGGTTAAAAGTGGCAGAATATCTAAGCGGGTTCGGCTGCCGTGTGATCGCATACAGCAGGAGAGAAAATGCACCGGAAAACAGCAACATCACCTACTGTTCGCTGGAGGAAGTTTACCGCGACAGTGATGTCATCACGCTGCATGTGCCACTTTCCAATCAGACACGTTATATGGTAAACAAAGATACGATCGCACAGATGAAAGACGGCGTTGTGATCATCAACTGTGCCAGAGGAGAGCTGATGCGTATGGATGATGTGATCGCCGGGATCGAAAGCCAGAAGATCGGAGCACTGGGACTGGATGTCATCGAGGAAGAGGAAGGTATCTATCACAGGGATCTGCGGTCGGATATCTTAAGCAACCGCAATATGGCATACATCCGCCAGTTCCCGAATGTGACGATGACACAGCATATGGCATTTTACACGAAAGAGGCAGTGCGCAGCATGGCACAGAGTGGTGTGGTCAACATCTTAAAATGCCTGCAAAAAGAAGAAAATCCCAATATGCTTTGTTAGTAAATAAAATATGGAAACGTAAAAAAGAGTGCCGGAAACCGACACTCTTTTTTAAATCCATTGTTTACAATATCTTAATCTAGCAAATAAAAACGGGTTTATTTAAAAAGAAAAAGGTACATGTGAAACCTGTGGAATACCGCGTGTAGTAAAATTATTTTACTACTGTTACGTTAGTTGCCTGAGGACCTTTTGCTCCTTCTACAACTTCGAACTCTACTGCAGCACCTTCTTCAAGGGATTTGAAACCATCCATGTTCAGTCCTGAGTAGTGTACGAATACGTCATTTCCAGACTCGTCAGAAATGAATCCGTAACCTTTTTGGTTGTTAAACCATTTTACTGTACCTTTATTCATTGAAAAGTACCTCCAAAAAAATATTACTGACTGTAACTACAGTCAATAAAAGCATATCATAACGTTTCCTAAAAGTAAAGGAAAAATCATAACTCTTCAAAAGGAATTTGATGATTTTTAAAAAAAAGTTTTATCATGCGGTCCCACTCCTGTTCAAAACTTTTGTCGGGAGAAAAAATCCGGTAGGAAACTCCTGTAGTTAAGAGTAGTTCACCGTTTTGGAATTTAAGATTCAGAAAACATCCCGAGATGTCGGAAGCGGTAAAACCGGTCTGGCTCTGCGCGATCGTGCGGATAAGATTTTCCGGCGAGAGCAGGAATACAAATTTAAAATAAGCCGGTGTGCGTTTTCCTTTGATCAGGTCAAAACAGTGCGTGCGCAGATGGAAAAACGGAAGATGGGAAAGCCCGGTAAGAGAGAGCTCTTCGAGTTCTTCTGCGCTGTAGTAGTCCGGATTCAGCCTGCCGTCTATGGTATAGGTGGCGTCCTTTTGGATCGTTGCATCCTGTAACAGGAAATGGTCAAACGTTTCGGTGCACAAAAGCTGGTTCATAAAAAGTTTTATTTCAGAAATACGCAGTGCGATCATAAAAACCCCCATAAAAAAATCTTTCTTTATTATAAGTAAAAAGAATACATTTCACAATATGATTTTTGGGAAAAGAGATGTAAAATTTAGAATTTCGTAGTAAAATGAGTTTCGAAATGATAAAAGAAAAATCAGAATTTGGAGGAAAACATGAACGAGACAGAACTTTTATTTGATCTATTAAAGGAAGGGGTTTCTCCGGTACATGCGGTAGCTTCCTGCGAAAAGAGATTACAGGATGCCGGATTTACCAGCATAAATTACGAAGACGACTGGAAACTTCAGGCAGGAGGACGTTATGTGATCAATCATCATGATACCACATTGTTTGCATTCACACTGCCAGACGATCACGATACATTAGAAGGAACAAAGAAAAAACCGGCAGTCCGCATTGCAGCGGCACATACAGATTTTCCATGCCTGCGCATCAAACCATCCGCAGATATCCGCATGAACAGCTATGCACAGGTCAATGTGGAAGTATACGGCGGAGCTATTTTAAATACCTGGCTGGATCGTCCACTTGGGATTGCAGGACGGGTTGCGTTAAAGAGCAAAGATCCGTTTGCACCGGAAGTACGCACTTTTTGTTCCGATAAAAGTCTGCTGACCATTCCAAACCTTGCGATCCATATGAACCGCGAAGTCAATAAAGGTGTGGAATTAAACAGGCAGATCGACCTGATCCCGGTTATGGGATTGCTGGAAGGAGAAGAAGCAAAGGCAGACTATTTCCTTAACTTCCTGGCAAAAGAATTGCAGGTTGCCAAAGAGGACATCCTGGATTTTGAACTGACGGTATACTGCAGGGAGCAGCCGGAATATATCGGAGCAGAAGATGAATTTATCTCAAGCCCGCGATTAGATAATCTGACATCCTGCGCGGCACTTGTTTCTGCTATCATAGATGCAGAACGTAAAGATGGCATTAACCTGATCGCACTTTTTGACCATGAGGAGATCGGAAGCAGAAGCAAACAGGGAGCAGGAGCGATCCTGCTACATGATATGCTGCTCCGTATCTTAAATGAAGTCGGATGTGGCAGCACGGCACAGCAGATCTTATACCAGAGCATGTTCTTATCGGTGGATGTGGCACATGGACTGCATCCAAACCAGGCGGGAAAAATGGATGTCACAAATAAGCCGCAGCTTGGCAGGGGCTTCTGCATCAAAGAGGCAAGTTCACAGTCCTATGCAACAGACTGTGAGGCGATCGCAGCAATTGAGCAGATCTGTCAGGCAAAGGAGATCCCGTATCAGAAATTTGTCAACCGTTCCGATATGGCAGGCGGTGGAACCTTAGGCTCGATCGCATCTGCACTGTTACCGGTGAAGACGGTTGATATCGGTATCCCACTGCTTGCAATGCACTCTGCAAGAGAACTGATGGGGGCGAAAGACCAACAGGCATTAAAGGATGTTGTAACAGCCTTTTTTGCACTGTAAACAGCCCATTCTATAAAGAAATTGTAAAAAAATAGAAAAACCTCTATACAAAACGCTGTTTTTATGCTACTATCACATAGTAATGAAAACTACTTGTAATGGAAAACTAAAACATATAAAAAGTTTATGAATAACAAATGAAATGTTTTCAAAAAATAAATGTAGCGTTGGTTATGGAGGAAGAGAGATGTATAAGATTGTCATTGATAGTTGTGGAGAACTTCCAGAGGAGTTAAAAACAGATCCACATTTTGTATCCGTTGCGTTAGAACTTGAAGTAGATGGCTGCAGGATAAAAGACGATTCCACGTTTAACCAGATTGACTTTTTAAAAAGAGTAAAGGAAAGTCTGACCGGACCGAAGTCATCCTGTCCATCACCGGATCAGTATATGAAGGCATATGAAGGCGATGCAGACCATATCTATGTGGTAACGCTTTCCGGTGAACTGAGCGGTTCCTATAACAGTGCAGTACTCGGCAAGAACTTATTTGAAGAAGAATACGGCGAAGAAAAGAAAATTTATGTCTTTAATTCGAAATCTGCTTCTGTTGGAGAGACTCTGATCGGGTTAAAGGTGCAGGAATTCGAGGAAGCAGGATGCACTTTTGAGGAAGTTGTTGAGAAAACGGAAGAGTACATCAGCACAATGAACACCTACTTCGTACTGGAGACATTAGATACACTTCGGAAAACCGGAAGACTCAGCAATATCAAGGCATTGATCGCAAATACATTAAATATCAAACCAGTCATGGGTGCGACCAAAGAGGGCACGATCTGTCAGTTAGATCAGGCAAGGGGCATGAATAAGGCTCTGGAGAAGATGATCCAGGCTATGATCGCAAAGACAAAGGATTGTGAAAATAAAGTGCTCGCCATTTCACATTGCAACTGTCCGGAGCGTGCAAAAGCGTTAAAGGAAAAGATTGAAAAGGCAGCAAAATTTAAAAAGATCATTATCATCAATACCGCTGGAGTCAGCAGTATGTATGCAAATGATGGTGGAGTCATCATGGCGGTTTAGAAAGACGGCGAACATGAAAGTATTCACATATGAAGAGGTATTAGATACCATAGAACATCAGAGAAGATTTGGAAGGCATCCGGGTGTGGAAGTGTCTGGGCAGATGTTACATCTGCTCGGCAATCCGCAGGAGGGGATGCCTTTTATCCATATAGCAGGGACAAACGGCAAAGGTTCTGTCGCTGCTTTTTTGTGTGCCATGTTACAGCAGGCAGGGTTAAAAACAGGGATGTTTACCTCGCCCCATCTGGTCGCATTTGAAGAGAGGATCCGCGTGGATGGCAAAATGATCGAAAAAGCAGACGTGACAAGACTTGGAAACCGTCTGTTGCAGGAAACATACGAAAATACGCCAACCATGTTTGACTATTGTCTTGGCATGGCGATGTTATATTTTAAGGAACAAAACTGTGATGTTGTGATCCTGGAGACCGGGCTTGGAGGACGGCTAGATTCGACAAATGCAGTCGGAATACCGGAGGTGTCTGTGATCACAAAGATCGGCTATGACCATATGGAACAGCTTGGACATACATTGCCACAGATCGCAGCAGAAAAGGCGGGCATTTTGAAAAAAGGAACCTGCTTTGTGATGGAGAGTCAGGAACCGGAAGTGTTGCAGGTTCTTTTCGATGCGGCAAAAGAAGCGGAGGTGGAATATGTAAGAACTGTCCGCACCGAGGAGATCACAGACCGGTCGTTTTCGCAGGGAAAACAGACCTTTTCTTTCGAGAGAGAGGACTGGGAGATCACACTATGTGGAAACCATCAGTACGAAAACGCAGCCGCAGCGATCCTTGGCGCGGAACTTTTCTTAAAAAAGAGAAAGATCCCTTATGAGAGGGCGCTATTAAAAGAAGGATTAAAGAACACATGCTGGCCCGGCAGGATGGAAGTATTATCGGAGCAGCCTTATTTTCTGGTGGATGGAGCACACAACAGCAATGGTGTGCGTGCACTTTCCGAGAGTTTAAGACAGATGTTTCCGGGTGAGAAGTTTCATTTTAAGATGGGCGTGATGGCGGACAAAGATTATGAAGAAATGATTACCTGTCTGCTTCCACTTGCACTGGATTTCGAAACGGTTACAGTAGATTCGGAGCGCGCACTGCAGGCAGACGTACTGGCAGCTTTTATCAGAGAAAAGAAAGTTCCGGCGGTAAGTTTAAAAGACTGGCGCGATTGTGTGAAAAAACTGCAGGTAGAAGGCAGAACGGTTGCATTTGGTTCACTGTATTTTGTAGGAGAGATCAAAAAACAGTGGAATGAGTACTTGGCATGAGACAAAATTTACAAAAAAATTACAAAACCAGTGCTTTGTGACGAAAATAATACATTTTCACTAAATGTACTTAATAGACGTTTTTTTTGCGGAATATTGATTATAATAATACAGATAACAAGTATTTTCTGTAAGGAAAGAGGATATCAGGCAATGGTATTTAGTAGTTTTGAGTTTTTATTTCGTTTTTTGCCGGTTTTTTTACTGATATATTATCTGACACCACAGAGGTGGGAAAATCATATTTTATTTTTGGGCAGCATCGTATTTTATACCATAGGGGAGGCAGAATATGTGCTGCTTTTGCTTGCATCTGTAACAGTAAATTATATTCTTGCGAGATGGATGTACCGCAGACCGGAAGAAGGGCGGGGGAAAAAGCAGCTTGGTTTGCTTTTTCTTGCATTAGGCTATGATTTTGGCGTGCTCTTTTTCTATAAATACAGTGGGGCTGCGAAGACACTGCCGCTGGGGATCAGCTTTTATACGTTCCAGATCGCAGCATACATCATAGATGTATACAAAGGGAAGATTCCACCGGAAAAGTCTTATGTCAGTCTGGGGACATACCTTACGATGTTCCCACAGCTGATCGCAGGACCGATCATCAATTATTCAGAGGTAAGACTCCGATTAAAGGAGCGTGTAGTCACGACAGAACAGTTTGAGGACGGACTGAAGCTGTTGATTATCGGACTTGGTGCCAAGGTGATCGTGGCAGACCGGATCGGGATGCTGTGGAACAATATCCAGGGGATCGGCTTTAAGAGTATTTCCACGCCGCTTGCGTGGATGGGTGTTTATGCCTACACGATCCAGCTTTATTTTGATTTTTCCGGGTACTCAATGATGGCAATGGGACTTGGCAAAATGTTAGGGTTCGAATTTCCACGCAATTTTGCCCATCCCTACCTTGCAAAATCGGTATCAGAATTCTGGCGTAGATGGCATATTACACTGGGAAGATGGTTTCGCGAATATGTTTATATCCCGCTTGGAGGAAACCGGGGCGGAAAAGCGCGCATGTTTTTGAATTTATTTATTGTGTGGAGTCTTACGGCACTCTGGCATGGAGCAGCGCCAAACTACCTGATCTGGGGAGCTTCTCTGCTTATTTTATTATTGGTCGAAAAGCTGTTTTTATTACGGTATCTGGAAAAGAGCCATATCTTATGCCATGTGTACCTGTTACTTGTGGTGCCGCTGACCTGGGTTGCATTTGCAATTACGGATATAAAAGAACTGGGAATTTACTATACCAGACTGTTTCCTTTCTGGGGTGCGGCAGCATATGTGAACCAGACAGATTATCTGCGTTATCTGAAAGATTTTATGCCATTGTTTGTGCTGGGAGCGGTGTTTTCGTCGCCTTATCCGGCAGCACTTTACCGGGTTGCACAGAAAAAGAAACTGGATTTTATCCCCGTGATCGTTGTTCTGATTATAAGTCTTTATCAGCTTGCGGTCTCAGCGAACAATCCATTTTTATATTTTAATTTTTAGTGTGATCGTTACGGATAGAAAAGAGGGAGCCTGTGAAAAAGATACGGAACTGCAAAGTGACGATTTTTCTTCTGACCGGATGGATCTGCTTATCAGCAGCCGGTTACTTGGGGAAGGATGGAATTTATAAAAAATATACAATAGATACGGCAAAAACACCTTATTTTGTGCTGGTGTTACAGGGATTGCGCGACCATGTTTATCCATGGAAGCAGAATTCAAGTGATTATCCACCAAATGATCCGGATACATTGCCGGATCAGGTGATTGGAAAAGAGGAAACGGAAACAGCAACTGAAATGGAAGGTACGACGGAAAAAGAATCTGGGACAGAGACAAACCAACAGGAAACAGCAAAGCAGTTTGTGACGGTGGATGAGAGCTATTTTGATGATGCTGCTTTTATAGGAGATTCGAGAACTGTGGGGCTGCACGATTACGGCGGTCTGGATGGAGCGGATTTTTTTGCTACGGTGGGAATGGATGTGTACCATTTATGGACGGATAAATTCTGCGAGGTAAATGGGGAAAAAGTGACATTGGAAGATGCATTGTGTGCAAAACAATATGGAAAGGTCTATTTCCAGATTGGCATCAATGAGATGGGAAGAGGAACGATTGACACGTTTATGAGAGAATATGAAGATACCGTGAAAAAAATACAACAGCTGCAGCCCGATGCAATCATTTATGTGCAGGGGATCATGAAAGTGACAAAAGAAAAATCAGACTCCGACCCGATTTTTAATAATGAGGGGATCACTGCAAGAAATGAAAGGATCGCAGCTCTTGCCGATGGAAAAAAGATTTTTTATATTGATGTCAATGAGGTTGTATGTGATGAGAACGGGGGCTTGAAAGAAAGCCTTACTTTTGATAATCTACATTTATATGGTTCCAAATATGACATCTGGGTCGATTTTTTGAAATCAAAAGGAATAGAAATGTAGTGCGAAAAACGCTCTGGAATGAGGAATAAAATGAGCTTGGAAGAACTGTATGGCGAGTTGCTTGACGAAAGTGGAACAGCAATTTACGTCAAAGATATGGATACGCATGAAGTATATTATGTCAATCGGAAAGCAAAAGAAATTTTCCAGATTGATGCTGATATCATCGGGAGGAAATGCTATCAGGTTCTGCACCATAATCCCGAAAGCTGTGAGAATTGTCCCATGATGGGAGAATGTCCACCTGAGGAATGGAAGCAGGAGATCTATTATCACAAAAGATACTATGAAGTAGAAGGCAAAAAAATAGACTGGTGTGGAAAACGCGCATGTGCGGTCTATCATACGGATATTACGGAGAAAAAAGCGGTACAGGCACAGATCAGGCAATCCAGGGAAGAAGTCAGAAAACGATATCAGGACGAGTTAAGTTACCGGGAGAAAAATTTAAGGGAGAACCTGCTTACAATGAGCCGTCTGAATCTGACCTACTGGGTTGTCGAGGAGATGCAGGTTGGAACCAAAGGCGGGTACGAAAAAGAGTATCGCCATAAGATGGATTTTGAGGAACGCGCAAAGGCATATGCGCCGAAGATCTGGCTGACGGAAGAACAGAAACAGAAACTTTCCCCATGGGGGCTGTTACGTCTTTTCAGAGAGGGTGTGGAGAGTTTTTCCGAGGAGTACATTGCAGAAACTTATGAAGGTCGTCATCTGTGGGTAAAAGTAGAAGTGAATCTGTTAAAACGACCGGATACCGCGGAGGTAGTTGCCTTTTTATACAGCCACGACGTCACGATGGAGAGCAAATTAAGACAGATCTTAGAGCATGTTATGGCATTTGAGTACGACGAGATCTATACGGTAGATGGTGAGACGGGAACCTTTGATGTAGTGCTGACCGGTCAGTATGCACTTGACCAGCAGATCTTACAGGGAAATTATGAAGAGGGGATCCGTTTTCTGATGAAACGTACGGATGTGCCGGAGGATAAGGAGCGGATAAATAGAGAACTGTCTTTGGATAATCTAAGAGAGCACCTGCAATCTGAAAATGCCTATGAGATGGAAGTGTCACTGATTTCAAAAAATGGAAAGAAACGTTTAAAACAGATCCGCTGTATGTATCTGAACAGGCAGATTGAAACGTTATTGCTCACACTTTCTGATATCGAAGATGTCGTGAAGGAAGAAAAAGCAAAACAGCAGAGGCTTGGGGAAGCACTAAAGATGGCAGAGATCGCAAACCAGGCAAAAACGAATTTCCTTGCCAGCATGAGCCATGAGATCCGGACTCCGATGAATGCGATCATCGGATTGAACTCTATTATCCGGGAGGAGATCGATAACAGGGAGCAGGTTTTGGACTGTACAGAAAAACTCGAATCGGCATCAGGATATCTGCTTGCACTGCTAAACGATATTTTGGATATGTCGCGTATCGAGAGCGGAAATGTCGTATTGATGCACCAGACTTTTGATGCCAGAAAATTCTGGGATAATGTCAATATGATCGCAAAGGCGCAGGCAATACCGGCTATGGTGGATTACCAGTTTGAGCGGAGTGGAAAAAAAGTGGAAATCTACATTGGAGATGCGACCAGACTGGAACAGATCATGATCAACCTGATCAATAATGCCATTAAATTTACCTCGAAAGGCGGTTATGTCCATGTTAATGTGCAGGAAGAAGTGACAGAGCAAAAAGTGCATCTGAAGGTGAGCGTTTCCGATAACGGGATCGGGATTGCCAAAGAATTTATCCCGAAGATATTTGATGCGTTTACGCAGCAGCACGAGGGCAATACAACGGAATATGGTGGAAGCGGTCTGGGACTTTCCATTGCGCGCAGTTATGCAAGGCTGATGGGAGGTGACATTGTCGTGGCGAGTGAGGAAGGAAAAGGCACGACATTTACAGCAGACATGCAGCTTGACTTAGCACAGGAAGATACATCAAAAGGAAAGGAAAGTGTGCCGCAAAAAGAAGTCAATTTTGCAGGAAAACGGGTACTTCTTGTGGAGGATCATCCACTAAATACAATGGTGGCAACCAGATTGCTGGAAAAACGAGGCATGAAAGTCATCCATGCCGAAAACGGAAAAGAGGCACTTGAGGTTTTTGAAAACAGCGAGGACAATTATTTCGATGCGATCCTGATGGATATCCGTATGCCGGTCATGGACGGCGTGGAGGCGACCAGAAGGATAAGAAAATTAAACCGCATGGATGCAAAATTTGTCCCGGTCATCGCAATGACGGCGAATGCCTATGAGGAAGACCGCAGACAGACCAAAGAGGCAGGAATGGTCGCACATCTGGCAAAACCGATCGACCCGAAACTGCTCTATGAAACACTGGATCATTTTTTATAAGGTGTATAAGAATCCCCTTTTTACAGATACTAAACAGAAAAGAAAGGGGATTTTTTTATGTCATTAATGGTTCAGATCACGGAGATACATGCAAGACAGATTTTGGATTCGAGAGGAAATCCAACGGTTGAGGTCGAAGTTACGGCACAGACCGAGACGACAGGAAGAAAGATCACAGCAAGAGAAAGCGTTCCGTCGGGTGCGAGCACAGGCAGGTTTGAAGCTGTGGAATTAAGGGATGGAGACAACAGTTATTTCGGGCTGGGTGTACAAAAAGTCGTAACGCATGTCAATACAAAAATAAACGATGCACTGGTTGGAAAAAATGTGTTAAAGCAGGGCGAACTGGATCGTGCGATGGTGGAACTGGATGGAACAGATAACAAGGGAAATCTTGGAGCAAATGCGATCCTTGGCGTTTCTTTAGCGTGTGCAAAAACAGCGGCAAAAGCACTGGATATGCCGTTGTACCAGTATCTGGGCGGCTGCAATGCAAAGCGGCTTCCGGTTCCGATGATGAATGTGATAAACGGGGGCGCCCATGCGGGAAATTCACTGGATTTCCAGGAATTTATGATCGTGCCGGTCGGGGCGAAGACGTTTTCAGACGGACTGAAAATGGGTGCGGAAGTCTATCATTTCCTGCGCCAGATCCTGGACAAAGAGGGAAAAAGTACAGCGGTCGGAGATGAGGGTGGATTTGCGCCGGATTTTGCCAACACAAAAGAGGTGTTTTCCTATTTGTCAAAAGCGGTAAAACTGGCAGGATATCATGTGGGTGAGGATATTGTATATGCCATGGATGCGGCGGCAAGTGAGCTGTATGATGAGGAGAGAGGTGTCTATGTTTTCCCGGGAGAGGATGGATGCGAGCGTGACACGGAGGAAATGATCGCGCTATACGAGGAGCTGATCACAGAGTTTCCAATCATATCCATTGAGGACGGCCTGTCGGAGGATGACTGGGACGGATGGCAGAAGATGACCGTGCGGCTCGGGGATAAGATACAGTTAGTGGGAGATGACCTGTTTGTAACCAATCCAAAGCGGATCAAGTGTGGGATCGATCTGAAAGCCGCAAATGCCGTTTTGATCAAGTTAAATCAGATCGGAACCGTAACGGAAGCAATGGATGCCATTGAGATGGCAAAATGTGCCGGAATGAATACGATCATCTCACACCGCTCCGGGGAGACAGAGGATGCTTTTTTGGCAGACCTTGCGGTCGCAGTCAATGCAGGACAGGTCAAGACAGGAGCTCCGGCGCGTTCTGAGCGTACGGCAAAATACAACCAGCTTCTGCGCATTGAAGAGGAACTCGCGGAACAGGCAAGATTCAATTAGATGAAACTGTAAATAAAAAATGGTTGAAATCTTTGACAACCTGTGGTATAATTAACAGAGTTGTGAATTAGTGACCGTAGGAGGAAACAATTTTGGAAATCTTAAAGACGATCTTAACCGTTATTTTTATCATAGTAAGTTTAATATTGACAGTTGTTATTCTGATGCAGGAAGGAAAATCCGCAGGACTGGGAGCGATTGCAGGTGCGGCTGATACCTATTGGGGCAAGAACAAAGGACGTTCCATGGAAGGTATTTTAGTGAAGATCACAACACTTTGTGTTGTATTATTCATTGTTCTTGCAGCAGTATTAAATATGGGTATATTTTAGGAGTGAAAAGGCTGTCGTTCTTGCGACAGCCTTTTTTGATCTATTAGGAAATTAAGGATGAATTTATGGAAAAAGAACTATTACAGCAAAGAAAAGAGACGATCTATCAGTTTATCTGTGATGAACTGTATGTGCCGATGAAAGCAAAAGAGATCGCAGCAGTCCTCTCAGTTCCAAAAGAGATGAGAAAAGAGTTGCAGGAAGTGCTCGACGAACTGCTTGCGGAGGGCAGGATCGAAGTCAGTGCAAAAGGAAAATATAAAAAGAGCGAAGGAAAATATCTGGTCGGAACCTTTACGGCACATCCGAGAGGGTTTGGATTTGTCAGCATAGAGGGCGAGGATGCGGATATCTTTATCCCGGAAAAGGCGGTAAACGGTGCGTTTCATATGGATACCGTACAGGTGGAAGTTGTCTCAGAGACGAGCGGAAAACGCCGTGAGGGAAAAATCATAAAGATCCTCGAGCGCGGAGTGGTGCAGATCGTCTGTACTTATGAAAAGAGCAAGACCTTTGGATTTGCAGTGCCGGATAATCCAAAGTTTGGTTCGGATATCTTTATCCCACAGGAGCGTTCCAAGGGCGCAGTTTCCGGGCATAAGGTAGTCGTTGAGATCACGGATTACGGAAAAGAAGGGAAAAAGCCGGAGGGAAAGGTCGTTGAGATCCTGGGGCATATCAATGATCCGGGAACGGATATCCTATCCATTGTCAGAGCCTATAATCTGCCGGTCGAATTTTCGGAGCGCATTTTAAAACAGGTCGAAAATGTTTCCAATGAGGTTTCTACTGCGGATATGGCAGGCAGGATGGATCTGCGTGACTGGCAGACCGTTACCATTGACGGCGAAGATGCGAAGGACCTGGACGATGCGATCACGTTGACGAGGGAAGGCGAGTACTATCAGCTTGGCGTGCATATCGCAGACGTGACCAATTATGTGCAGGAGCACAGCGCACTGGACGTGGAGGCATTGAAACGCGGAACCTCCGTATATCTGGTAGACCGTGTGATCCCGATGCTGCCGCATAAATTATCGAATGGGATCTGCTCTTTAAATGCAGGGGAAAACAGACTTGCGTTGAGCTGCATTATGACGATCGATAAGAAGGGAAATGTGATTGACCATAACATTGCCGAGACGGTCATCAAAGTAGACCGCCGGATGAGTTACACCAGTGTGAAAAAAATCTTAGAGGATCAGGATGAGACAGAGATCCGGGAATACGAAGAGCTCGTTCCGATGTTTGAGCGGATGGAGGAACTGGCAGCGATCCTGCGCAAAAAGCGGATGAGCCGCGGCTCGATCGATTTTGATTTCCCTGAGACCAAGATCATTCTGGATAAGCAGGGCAGACCGGTTGAAATCAAACCATACGAGAGGAATGTTGCCACCAAGATCATCGAGGATTTCATGCTGATCGCCAATGAGACGGTAGCACAGGATTATTTCTGGCAGGAACTTCCGTTTGTATACAGAACACATGAGAACCCGGACACGGAGAAGATCAGGAAGTTAAGCACATTTATCAACAATTTCGGCTATACGATGAAGATCGGGCAGGACGAAATCCATCCGAAAGAACTGCAGAAACTGCTTACAAAGATTGACGGAACACCGGAGGAGGCACTGATCAGCCGCCTGACACTCCGTTCCATGAAACAGGCGAAATACGCCACGGTCAGCACCGGGCATTTTGGTCTGGCGACCCCATATTACTGTCATTTTACCTCTCCGATCCGCAGATATCCGGATCTGCAGATCCACCGTATCATCAAAGATAATCTGCGGGGCAGGATGAATGCAAAGCGGATTGCGCATTACGAAAAGATCCTGCCGGAGGTCGCAAAACATTCCAGTGAGACGGAGCGTGTCGCAGATGAGGCAGAACGCGAGACAGAAAAGCTGAAAAAAGTGGAGTACATGTCCGGACACATCGGAGAGATCTTTACCGGTGTGATCTCGGGTGTGACCGAATACGGTTTTTATGTGGAGCTGCCAAACACGATCGAGGGTATGGTGCATGTGACAACGCTGACCGACGATTATTTCCACTACAGCGCAGATACCTATGAGCTGGTGGGAGAGGTCACGAACATCCATTATAAACTGGGGCAGAAAGTTTCTGTGATGGTAATGGAGACGGACAAGATCATGCGAACGATCGATTTCAGACTGGTGCAGGTCGAAAAAGATGAGAATATGTAACAAAAAGTGGCTTGCGAAAACGGCAGTTTCGGGGTATACTATACAGGCTGGAGGAAAAAGAGCTTTTTTCTTTCTGCAGGAGATTTGAGAAGAGGAGCGTGGTAGACGATGGCAAAAACAGAAAAAAAACTGATCGCAAACAATAAAAAAGCCTACCATGATTTTTTTCTGGAGGAATATTTTGAAGCAGGCATTGAACTTCACGGAACAGAGGTAAAATCTCTGCGCCTTGGAAAATGCAGCATCAAAGAAGCATTCATCCGTATTGAAAACGGAGAGGTTATCATCTATGGAATGCACATTTCTCCATACGAAAAAGGAAATATCTTCAACAAAGATCCGCTGCGCCCCAAGAAACTGCTGATGCATAAGTCGGAGATCCGTAAACTGGTCGGAAAGATTGCAGAAAAAGGCTATACGCTTGTGCCGGTTGAAGTATATTTTAAGGGCAGCTATGTGAAAGTAGAGATCGCACTTGCAAGAGGTAAGAAATTATATGACAAGCGGCAGGATATTGCGAAGAAAGACATGCGCCGTGAGGCTGAGCGTGATTTCAAGGTAAAAAATCTCTACTAGATAATAGGATGTACGTTTCACGAACATGCTATTAGTATCAATTATAATTTATGGGCTTGTAATGGTTTCGACAGGGATCATGAAGCTGGAGAAGCGAGTCGCACGGGATGCGTCAAATTCCAAACTTAAAATTAAACGCTGAAGATAATTTAGCGGTTGCAGCCTAACAGCTGTAACTTGCAGCCCTTATTGGCTGCAGTCTGACCTAGAGTACCTACACTTTAGGACCCAGGCTTCGACTATGTAGGAAACGATGCAGGCAAAGCTTTGAACCTGCAGGCGTATGATGAAGCTACTAAACCCGGAACTGTGCTTATGCAGGCCCGGCAGAGGGAATGTGTTATCCATCCGGATAGCAGAAATCATAAGATACGCTCGTAGAAGGACAGGGGATTGGTTTTTGGACACGGGTTCGACTCCCGTCAGGTCCACTGGAAAAGTGCCGTATTTACGGCACTTTTTTTCTTTTGTGTAAATTTGAAAAAAATGTGACGGATATGAAAAAGCTTTTTAAAACCTTAGCGTGGGTGGAAGGACTACAGATTGACTGTGGCTGGAATTGTTGGTAAGATGAGTTGGAAAACAGGATGAAAAGCGTTATAATAGAGAAAAGGAACCACAGGGAAAGCACGCCAAAGAGGGTGGGATGAACATGGGGACAGAAGCACTGAAAAAAGATCTCAGAGAGAAAATAATATCCTGTCAGTATCACAAAAGAATACAGGGAATTGGAAATTTGCTGGATGCGTATGACAGCCAGCTTGCGGAAAATGGTACAAGAGAAGAACTTGCGGAGGCAGCTTTTTTCCGGGGAGAGGCATCCTTTTGGATGGGACGCTATACGGATACGGTGGAATTTCTGACCAAGAGTATTGGAATGAAGAAAAACAGAGAGTACGAGTATCTGGATATACAGGCATACAATGTGCTTGGCATGGTGTTTTCTTTCGTGGGATATGAAACTGTTGCGCTGACCAATTATTTACAGGCGGCGAAAACGGCAGAGAAGAATCAGGATATAGAGGATGAAGTGGTCGTGCTTTTAAATGCAGGACTTTTGTATGCAGGACTTGGTGATTATCGAAAGGCGATGGAGTATGTGCAGAAAGCATATCAGATCGCAGGCGGTGATTATGCCAAGCCTAATATAGAACTTCTGGTTTTGTGTATGGTGCAAAAGGCACAGTTTCTGTGCAGAATGGAACGGTATGAAGAAGCACTTCGGGTACAAAAGGAGATCGCTTCTTATTCTTATCTTGTCTCAGAGGAGGATTTCTGGCTGCCCAGAGCCATCTTAGATACCTATCTGGTAGAGCACGCAGGTGAAACAGAGCGGGCAGACAAAAGGATCGCGCAGATTGGGGAATTTTTCAGACAGGATAACAGTTATTTGGAACAGATCGATGCCTACACGGATTTTTGTGGGTATCTGATTCAGAAAGACAGAAAAGAGGCTGCAAGAGACTTTTTAAATCAGCTCCATGAGAAATTACAGTCGACTGAATTTATCCAGCTTCAGATGAGACTGGAAGGACTGGAAGTGCAGTATCAGAAGAAATATGCCGATGAACAGGACTATCTGGAGGCGTGCGGCAGATTTGTAAAAGAACAGCAGGAGTATGAACGCACATTAAAATTGTTCCGGAAACAGAATCTTGCGCATATTGAGAGCTTACAGGAGATCGAAGAGGAACGGCAGGAGTTCGAGATCAAGAGCAGATGCGATCTTGCAACCGGACTGTTAAATAAACAGACCTTTGAATATGAAGTGGAACACTATCTGGCGGCACGCAACCGAAATGTAACGGATGTATTTGTGCTGATCGATATTGATGATTTCAAACTGGTAAATGACAGATACGGGCATCTGGTCGGGGATGAGGTGATCGTCCGCCTTGCGGGGATCATGAAAGAACGTTTCCATGAAAACTGTTTCTGTGGCAGATTTGGCGGGGACGAATTTGTCATACTGATGAAAGAAATTTCAGATATGGAAGAGGTAGAGCAGAGGGTCGAACGGCTCAGGGAGGATTTTTCCGGGATCGGATTTGGAAAGAAGCAGAATGCCTACTGCACAGTGAGCGTCGGCGTTTCCTATAACAGAGGGATCGATGCCTCCTTTAAAACCATGTTTTCCTGTGCAGATGAAGCGATGTTAAAGGCAAAGGAATACGGCAAGAACAGAGTCGCATTTTATGAAATAAAACGAGGATTGTTAAGGTATGTTGAGTAAAAACAAGATAGTAGTCGGCGGATTTGTATTTGAAAACGAGGAGGAGGCAGCGCAGGCACAAAAAGAGGTAAAAGGGATCCAGTACATAAAGTCAAAGACCAATATGGACGACCCGCAGATGGTGTTGCAGATCTATAATAAGATCATCCAGCAGCAGCTGTTTGAAACGGCAGTAGGATTTGCTTATTTAAAGGATCTGCAGGAATACCTGATCACGGTACCTTATGTGGCAAAAGAGGATGTGCTGCCGATCCCGGTCCATCATAAAGCATTGGAGAGGAGTCTGAAAAAAAAGAAAAAGACACCTGCCAAAGCGGAGAAATCTGTGGCAAAACCTGAGAAAAAAGAGTTGAGCCGTGTAGAGAACCAATACAAAAACAGATTTCATGTGACACTTTTTCTGGCAGTTGTTATGGCAATCAGCATGGCGGGGATGCTCCTTATCACATTAAACAGTAATAACTTAAATATTTTAAATTACGAAAATGAACTCATCAACCGCTACGAAAATTGGGAGAAAGAACTGGATGACAGGGAATCAGTGATCAAACAGCGGGAAGAAGAACTTGGCGTGCATAATGAATAAATTTCAAAAGGAGGACAAGCTGTCACAGATAATTCATAAAAAGCTGATATGATACAACTGGAAAAGAAAGGATGAGACTTGAGATGGATAAATTAAAAATTCTGGTAGTAGATGATGAGAGCAGAATGAGGAAACTGGTAAAAGATTTCCTGGTTCGTGAAAATTATGAAGTATTGGAGGCAGGAGACGGAGAAGAGGCCTTGGATGTCTTCTATAAAGAAAAAGATATTGCATTGATATTGCTGGATGTGATGATGCCGAAATTAAACGGTTGGGATGTCTGTAGGGAGATCAGGGAGACCTCGAAAGTGCCGATCATCATGTTGACGGCAAAGGGAGAGGAAGAGGACGAATTAAACGGATTTGGACTGGGCGTAGATGAATACATTTCCAAGCCGTTCTCACCGAAGATCCTTGTGGCGCGGATTGGTGCGATCCTGCGGAGAACCGGAAAACAGGAAGAAGAAAAACAGTTGTCGGCAGGTGGCATTGTCATTGACCAGACTGCACACATGGTAACCGTGGATGGCAGAGGCATTGATTTAAGCTTCAAAGAATTTGAACTGCTCACTTATTTTATTGAGAATCAGGGTGTTGCGTTATCCAGAGAAAAAATTCTCAATCATGTCTGGAATTATGATTATTTTGGAGATGCCAGAACGATTGACACACATGTAAAGAAACTCCGTGCAAAGATCGGGGAAAAAGGCGATTATATTAAGACAATCTGGGGAATGGGATATAAGTTCGAGGTGGACAACAACTAGTACTAAAATCCTAAAAGATATTGACAATGGAAAAGACAAAGAATAAACTTTTATTACATGACAAAACAAAAGAGAGACGAGCCTATCCGGGGTCTCTAACCAGCAAGATCGTGGCGATCATCATCGGACTTGTGGCAGGAACGATCTTACTGTGCTGGATCTTAAACAATGCTTTTCTGGAGAAGTATTATGTGATGAATCAGCAGAATACGTTGTGGAACGGCTTTGAACGGATGAATGATGCGAGTGAAGACGGAACATTATACAGCAGTGATTTTGATGTGGAGTTTGATAACCTGTGTGCCAACGGCAATATCACAGTGATGATCATCAGTTCCGACCGGTCAATCATGCGTTCTTCGGTCAACAACACGCAGAAGATGCTGATCGAATTTACCGATATCCTGTTCGGGGAGCGCAATAACGAGACTACGATACTGGCGCAGAGTGACAATTATGTGATCCAGCGTCAGAGAGATACCAGACTCGACTCCGAGTATCTGGTGTTATATGGTACACTTTCCGATGGTAATCTGATCCTGATGCGCTCTGCATTAGAGAGTATCCGGGAAAGCGTTAAGATCAGTAACCGTTTCTTAATGTTAGTCGGAGTGTTGTCGGTGATCATCAGTACGGTCGTGATCGTATTTGTGTCCAGAGGCATCACAATGCCGCTGTTAGAGCTCACCAATATTTCAAAGCGCATGACAGAGCTTGATTTTGAAGCAAAGTACACGCCGAAAGCCAGACGGAAAAATGAGATTGATGAACTGGGTGAGCACATGAATGAACTGTCCATGGCGTTAGAGCGGACGATATCCGAATTAAAAAGTGCCAACAATCAGTTACAGATCGATATTGATAAAAAGACACAGATCGATGAGATGCGAAAAGAGTTCTTATCAAATGTATCACACGAATTGAAAACACCACTGGCACTGATACAGGGCTATGCGGAGGGATTAAAGGAATGCATCAATGATGATGAGCAGAGCCGTGATTTTTACTGCGAGGTCATCATGGATGAGGCGGATAAAATGAACCGCATGGTAAAGAAGCTTCTGACATTAAATCAGCTTGAGTTTGGCAATGAGACGATAACGATGGAACGCTTTGATCTGGCAGAACTGATCCGCGGTGTGGTAAATTCTTCCGGGATTCTTTTAAATCAAAACGGAATCACTCTTACTTTTTTGGAAAATGAGCCGATATTTGTATGGGCAGATGAATTTAAAGTAGAAGAAGTTGTGACAAACTACCTGAGCAATGCGATACATCATGCAGATGGAGAAAAACGCATTTCCATTACCTGTGAGACTATGGAAAACAAAGTGCGTGTCAGTGTATTTAATACTGGAAAACCAATCCCGGACGAAGACATCGACAATATCTGGATCAAGTTTTATAAAGTAGATAAAGCGAGAACCAGAGAATACGGCGGCAGCGGAATCGGACTTTCTATTGTAAAAGCAATCATGGATTCGTTCCATCAGCAGTGTGGTGTCATCAACCACGAGGATGGGGTGGAGTTCTGGTTTGAACTGGAAACAGGAAAACCGTCGTGTTGCTGAAATTCTAGTTGCTATATTTTTACAAAAATGCTAACATAAAGTATAGTATACAGACATATGTGAGGAAACCTATGAAAATATCAAAAATAAAAACAGTAGCAGCATTGACTGCAATGACAGTGCTGTTGTCAGGGTGCGATGCACCTTATGAATTGACGGAGACAGAAGAAGGCATTATTACCAACTATGCAGCGCATGTGGTTACAAAGTTCAATACCGATCAGGATCAGGGACTTACCTATGTGGATCAAAGTACGTTAGAGGACACAGAAGAGCCAGAGGATGTGGCGGTTCCTGAAGATACAGAGAGTTCTACAGAAATGCAGATGGTACCAGGAGCCGGTGGACAGTCAGATGAAGGAAATGTGGCAGATGCTGGTGCAACAGGGCTCACTGATCTGTTTGGAACGGATGCTGTCAGCGTAGATTATGCCGGAGCAGAGCTTACACCGAGTTATGTAGAGGACACCTATTATGCAGTGGATGCAGATGCGGGTAAAACATATCTTGTTCTGAAGTTTAACTTAACAAACAACGGAACGGAAAATGCCGATGTAGATCTGCTTGCGGGAGCACCATCATTCCGTATTAAGCTTGCAGATGGTACATCAGCCAAGGCAGAACTTACCATGCTTTTGGAGGATTTCTCGACTTATCAGGGAACCATCTCTGCGGGTGAGACGAAACAGACGGTTTTATTATTCCAGGTACCGGATACAATGACCGAGGTGTCGGACTTCACATTAGAAGCAACCATGAATGGAACGAGTTACCAAATTGTTTTGTAAAATAAGTACTTTTGTGCTATAATAAAATACAATAGAATTGAAAATATAATGTGTCAGATGCGCCATATGACACATGGGAGGAGAGATATCGATGGATACGAATATACTTTTAGAGTCAGGAACGAACGAGCTGGAGGTTTTGGAATTTACTCTGGGAAATAATCATTACGGGATCAATGTTGCAAAGATCAGAGAGATTTTAACATATCAGCCGATTACGCCGGTGCCAAATTCGCATCCGAGCGTAGAAGGTATCTTTATGCCGCGTGATACCATGATCACTGTTGTTAATTTAAAGAGATGTCTTGGCATGGCAGAGACCGGTGATGGAGAGGGATTATTTATCATTACCAACTTCAACAAATTAAATATTGCATTTCATGTTGATGCGGTCATCGGAATCCATCGTGTGTCATGGGAGTCCATCATCAAACCGGACTCAACCATCAATACCGAGGAAAACAGCGCATCTACTGGTGTGATCAAATTAGATAATAAACTGATCATTATTCTGGATTTCGAGAAGATTGTAACCGATATCAGTCCGGAAACAGGTCTTAAAGTATCAGATATGGAAAATATGCCAAGCCGTGAGAGATGTGATTCACCAATTTTGATCGCAGAGGACTCGCCACTGCTCAGCAAGCTGATCACCGACTGTCTGAAAAAAGCAGGATATACCAACCTGATTGTTACCATGAATGGGCAGGAAGCATGGGACAAGTTAAACGAATTGAAAAAAGCAGGAAATGTGTGTGACAAGGTTCACTGCATTATTACAGATATTGAGATGCCTTTGATGGATGGTCATCGTCTTACCAAACTGGTTAAGACAGATGATGTGATGAAAAAGATCCCATTGATTATTTTCTCTTCTCTTGTAAATGAAGAGATGCGGATTAAAGGAGAACAATTAGGAGCAGATGCACAGTTGACAAAACCGGAAATCGGCAATCTTGTATCAGCAATTGATAGCTTGATTGATAAAAGCATTGACTAAGGCTGAAGGAAAGAAGGGGATGTGATAAACAATCACATCCCCCGATTAAGTTATGGGTAGCGGAGGTACAGAATGGGCGAATCAGAGGATTATTTAGACGGATTATTGAATTCTGTAGTAAAAGAAGCAAAGGAAAACGGGGAGAGTAAAGGAGATTCTATGCAGTCAGAAGAAGAATTTATGAAAGATTTTGAAAATGAGATAGCTTCGAATGGAAATGAAGATGATTTCTTAAAACAGTTTGAAAAAGAAATTGATTCAGATCCATCGGATAAAGGCAATGCAAATGATGATCTTTTCTTTGAAAATGTGAATGATATCGTAGATGGCGTAAAGCAGGAAATGCAGGACAAAGCGCAAACAGAGGATTCCACAGATGATCTGGATGCACTGGTTAAGGAGGCAGCCGCTAAGGAAGAAGCAGTGGCAGAGGAGGAAAAACAGGTGGATCATGACCAGGATCTGATGGATTTATTAAAATCAGAAGATGGACTTTCAGATATCGGAGATATGTTAAATGCAGATGAAGCAGGCGAAAGCATAGAAGATGATGGACTGAGTGGATTTGATGATATCTCAGAGGTATCTGAAGATGGCGAGAAGGCAGAAGCTGAAACTGCGGCAGAGAAACCGAAAAAAGAAGGTTTTTTCGCAAAATTAGGCAAAATCCTGTTTGGTGAGGATGAGGACGAAGAAGAGGGAAAAACAGAAGAGAAAGTTTCCTTAGAGAGAACAGCAATGCCGGACATCGAGGATCTTACTGACGAGAACCTTCAAATCTTACAGTCCTTAGAGGGTACTCCTGAGGCTGCAGAGGAACCACAGGAAAAAGAGCCGACTCCGGAAGAAATCAAGGCAAAGAAAAAAGAAGAGAAGAAGAAAAAGAAAGAAGAAAAAGAGAAAAAGAAAAAAGAAAAGAAAGAGCAGAAGGCGAAGAAACCGAAAAAGGAACGTCCGAAAAAAGAAAAACTGCCAAAAGAACCGGATCTGACACCGCCACTTCCCAAGGTTCCGGTTATACTGATCTTTATCATGGCAGCATCGTTCTTTGCACTGGTTATGATCGCTACCAATCTGCTTGGATATTCTAACAGCTTTACAGAGGCTGCGGATGCCTACAGCAAAGGAAATTATGAGGAGGCATATCAGCAGGTAGCAGGCGTAAATGTAAAAGAAGCCGATTCTGGAGAATATGAGAAATACAAGATCATTGCAACCATCGATTCTGAATATAAAGCATATGAGAGCCTCATGCAGGGAGAGGTCTATGACATGGCATTGGATTCACTGATCCGTGCAATCGGAAGATGTGATAAATACGAGCAGGATGCTGCTACATACGGCTGTGCCGGAGAAGTGGAAAAGATAAAAGCACAGGCGGTGGAAGCACTTGCAATCTTTGGGATCAGCGAAGAGGATGCCATGAACTTATACGGTATCGAAGATCGTAAGGAATATTCCAAAGAAATCTACAATGTATTAACGGCTGCAGGATTAGAAAAGGTGACAGAAGAATGATTGCAATTATCGACTATGATGCAGGAAATCTGAAAAGTGTGGAAAAAGCATTGCTTTCTCTGGGACAGGAATGTGTTGTTACGAGAGATTTCAAAGAGATCGAACAGGCGGATAAAGTGATCCTGCCGGGAGTTGGTTCCTTTGGACAGGCAATGGAGCAGCTAAAAAAATTCGAACTGGACAAGGTCTTAAAAGAGATCCCGGACAGTGGAAAACCATTTCTTGGGATTTGTCTTGGCTTACAGCTTTTGTTCGAGCGAAGCGAAGAGAGCGAGGGTGTGGAAGGTCTTGGCATACTAAAGGGAGAGATCTTACGCATCCCGGATAAAGAGGGATTGAAGATCCCGCATATCGGATGGAACTCTCTCGACCTGCAGGGAAATGGAAGACTGTTTGCAGGATTAGAGGAACATCCGTATGTGTATTTTGTCCATTCTTATTATCTGAAAGCGGCAGAGGAGAGCATCGTAAAGGCAACAACGGACTACAGTGTGCGTATTCATGCTTCAGTAGAGCAGGGAAATATCTTTGCATGTCAGTTTCATCCGGAAAAGAGTGGAAGTGTAGGATTACAGATCCTGAAGAATTTTGCTGAAATATAAGGAGGAATCGGGATGTTTACCAAAAGAATCATTCCCTGTCTGGATGTAAACAACGGACGTGTCGTAAAAGGAGTAAATTTTGTCAACCTGCGGGATGCAGGAGATCCGGTTGAGATCGCAGCGGCGTATGACAAAGCAGGTGCAGATGAACTGGTTTTTCTGGATATCACTGCAACTTCAGATGGACGAAATACCGTGGTAGATATGGTCCGCAGAGTGGCAGAAAAAGTGTTTATCCCATTTACAGTCGGAGGTGGGATCCGTACGGTAGAAGATTTTAAGGTATTGCTGCGGGAAGGTGCAGATAAGATCTCGATCAATTCCTCAGCGATCAACCGACCGGAACTGATTTCGGAGGCGGCAGATAAATTCGGCAGCCAGTGCGTAGTGGTTGCGATTGATGCCAGAAAACGGGAAGATGGCTCCGGATGGAATGTTTACAAAAATGGCGGCAGGATCGACGTTGGGATCGATGCTGTTGAATGGGCAAAAAAAGCAGACGAGCTTGGCGCAGGAGAGATTCTTTTGACCAGCATGGACTGTGATGGCACCAAGGCAGGCTACGATATTGAGCTGACACGCCAGATCGCACAGAATGTATCTATCCCGGTGATCGCATCCGGTGGAGCCGGAACAAAGGAGCATTTTTATGAGGCTCTGACCGAGGGCATGGCAGATGCGGCACTGGCAGCATCACTGTTCCACTATAAAGAACTGGAGATCAAAGAAGTAAAAGATTATTTGGCAGGACGGGGTGTTTCCGTCAGAAGGTAAGAACATGGCAATGATTACAAATGACTGGTTACCAGCCATACAGGATGAATTTAAAAAGCCGTATTACAGACAATTATTTGAATTTGTAAAAGAAGAATATAGCAGGGCGGTTGTATATCCGCCGGCAGATGATATTTTTAATGCGATGCACTTTACACCACTCAGCGAGGTAAAGGTGCTGATCTTGGGACAGGATCCGTACCATAATGTAAATCAGGCACATGGACTCAGCTTTTCCGTTCTGCCATCACAAAAAGAGATACCGCCATCCTTACAGAATATCTACAAAGAGTTACAGGATGACTTGGGATGTAAGATTCCAAACAACGGTTACCTTAAAAAGTGGGCAGATCAGGGTGTATTGCTGTTGAACACAGTGCTCACTGTCCGTGCACATCAGGCGAATTCTCATCAGGGAAGAGGCTGGGAACAGTTTACGGATGCGATCATTCAGGCAGTCAATGCGCAGGAACGACCGATCGTGTATATGCTGTGGGGGAGACCGGCACAGAGCAAGATCCCGATGTTAAATAATCCCAAACATCTGATTCTGACCGCACCACATCCAAGTCCGTTGTCTGCGTATCGAGGATTTTTCGGTTGCAAGCATTTCAGCCAGGCAAATGAATTTTTAAAAAGTCATGGGATAGAGCCGATTGACTGGCAGATAGAAGATATCTAAAAAATCCCTATAAATGAGGAGTGCCCGGACATCCTTTCGGATGATCCGGGCTATTATGAAAAAATCTATCAAATATATGATAACAAATGATCTGTTAATTTATTTGATAAATACACTATAACAGTTATATATGAATAAACTATGAACAAGTGGTAAACAATTACATATTTTTTGTATATAATTACTGCATGGAAAAGAAATGCAAACCGTTTTTTGTAAAAAAGTAACAGAAAAGGAAAAGCTTGCAAAAGCTAAATGTTCGGGTTAAAATGACGATATATAGAGTAGAAGGAACAAGACATGGAAGTCGCATAGAAACAAGGGAGTGATTTTATGACAACGATCAATTCATTATTTTCAAGTATGAACACAGCTGATAACAGTTCATCCGGTTCGGTGGATTTTCTTGGTATCAGCTATACCGATTATGCAAGCATCAAGAACGGAAGTTATCGAAAACTGGTTTCTTCTTATTATGAGAAAGAACTGGAAGAGTCAGGTGTTTCATCATCTTCTGCATCAAAAGACAGTGAGCAGACACTGACCTCCATCCAGAAGGCAGCAGATAACTTAAAGACATCTGCCCAGACATTACTGGATAAGGGAAGCAAATCACTGTTTACGACCAAGACAGATGAAAAAGGCAACAGCTACACAGACTATAATACTGATGCAGTATACAAGGCAGTCAAGAGTTTTGTTGACAATTACAATGAGACAGTGGATGCAGTAACAGAATCTGATACGATGAGTATCCTGCGTACCGCCAAAAATATGGTTTCATTTACATCTGCCAATGAAAAGGCATTGTCTGAGGTTGGTATCACAGTTGGTTCTGACAACAAGCTTTCCATTGACGAAGATAAATTCAAGAGCGCAAGCAAAGCACGTGTGCAGTCTTTGTTCCAGTCATCCGGCGGTTATGTATATCAGATCAGTGCAAAGGCAACCAGCTTAAAGAGTTATGCGGCAACGGAGGCAAAGAAAGCAGGAAGTACCGATAAGGCATCCAGTTATAAGGCAGGCATTACTTCAACTTCTACATCCAAAGATACCTCTAAGACACTTGGAAGTATTCAGGAAGCGGCAGATGAGGCATCCAAATCATTGGAGAAGCTCTTAAAGACCGGAAGCAGTTCTGTATTTGAGAAAGTGACAAAAACCGACGAGAATGGTCAGAAAGTGACCGATTACGATAAGGATGCAATCTACAAATCAGTCAAGAGTTTTGTAAAAGATTACAACAAGCTTGTGGATGAGACGGGAGATTCAGATACCAGCAGTATCTTTCAGGCAAGAAAGACCATGATAAATCAGACCAAGGCAAACAAGACAGCACTGGCAGCCGTTGGCATCACGATCGATTCGGATAACAATCTATCCATCGACGAAGAGAAGTTTAAGAATACGGACATGGCAAAGGTAAAAGATCTGTTCCAGGGAGTGAACAGCTTCGGTGACAAGACGAAGACACAGATCACAAAGATCAATACCTATGCAGAGAAAGAAGCAGCAAAGGCAAATACTTACAGCGACACAGGCTCTTACAGCAATAACTATACTTCCGGCGACTGGTACAATTCCTACATTTAAGAAACGGACTTGTCAAAATGAATAAAACATGCGATGATAAAGCATGTAATGATGAGGGTGTCTCCCAAGTTTTTGCGGGACACCCTGTTTTTGTTATTTGAGAAAAATCAGCAAAGCAGTAGAATGAGAGGAAAAATGGCAGCAAAAAAGGTTGTAGTAGGCATGTCCGGAGGAGTGGATTCCTCGGTAGCAGCTTATTTATTAAAAGAACAGGGATATGATGTAGTCGGCGTTACCATGCAGATCTGGCAGGACGAGGACGAGTTTACACAGGAGCAGAATGGTGGCTGCTGTGGATTAAGTGCGGTAGATGATGCCAGAAGAGTGGCAGACCGGCTTGGGATTCCTTATTATGTAATGAATTTTAAACAGGAATTTAAGTGCAATGTCATGGATTATTTTGTGGCAGAATATCTGCAGGGAAGAACTCCAAATCCCTGTATCGCATGCAACCGCTATGTAAAATGGGAGGCATTGTTAAACCGCAGTCTGGAGATCGGGGCAGATTATATTGCCACTGGACATTACGCGAGGATCGAACAGCTTGAAAATGGACGGTATGCGATCAAAAATTCTGTGACCGCGGCAAAAGATCAGACATACGCCTTATATAATCTGACCCAGAAACAGCTTTCCCATACATTGATGCCGATCGGCGATTATTCCAAGGATGAGATCCGTAAGATCGCGGAAGAGATCGGACTGCTTGTGGCACATAAAAAAGACAGTCAGGAGATCTGTTTCATCCCGGACAATGATTATGCCGGATTTATCGACAGGGAGTGTGGCATGCAGGTACCGCCGCCGGGTAATTTTGTGTCAACGACAGGAGAAATCCTCGGCAGACATAAGGGAATTACCCACTATACGATCGGGCAGAGAAAAGGACTAGGGATTGCATTGGGACGACAGGTTTTCGTAACCGAGATCCGCAAAGACACCAACGAGGTTGTGCTTGGCAGCAACGAAGATGTCCATAGAAAGGAACTTTACGCCAACCATCTGAACTTTATGGCAGTGCCAGATTTTAAAGACGGTATGGTCTTTAAGGCAAAGATCCGGTATTCCCATGAGGGAAGCATGTGTAAGGTGACCAGAACAGGCGAAGACGAGATCCGGTGTGACTTTTTGGAACCGGTACGCGCCGTGACACCGGGACAGGCAGTGGTACTTTATGATGGAGATTATGTAGCGGGTGGAGGAAGCATTATCCGCTGACAAATATTTGGGATAAGGCATCTTTTTAGCAGAATGGAGCAAAAAGCGATATGACAAGAGAGGAATTTCGGGCACTTACAGCGGAACGAATTGTATTATTGGATGGGGCGACAGGAACAAACCTGCAAAAGGCAGGAATGCCGGTCGGTGTATGCCCGGAACAGTGGATATTAGAAAATCCGGAAGTACTGGTAGGATTGCAGAAAGCCTATGTAGCGGCTGGAACGGATATCCTGTTTGCACCGACATTTACAGCAAACCGGATCAAGCTGGCAGAATATGGACTACAGGAACGTCTTGTGGAAATGAACCGCGAACTCGTGGCACTTTCCAAAAGGGCGGCCTCGGAGCATACCCTGATCGCAGGTGATCTGACGATGACAGGCGAACAGCTTTACCCATTGGGCGAGCTGCAGTTTGAAGAACTGGTCGAGGTATACAAAGAGCAGGTACAGGTGATCCTGGATGCAGGTGTGGATCTGTTTGTTGTAGAGACCATGATGAGTTTACAGGAGTGCAGGGCGGCTGTGATCGCCATCCGTGAGCTGTGTGATCTGCCGGTCATGGTACTGCTTACTTATAATGAAGACGGACGTACCTTATATGGAACAGACCCGGCAACTGCCGTTGTGGTATTACAGAGTTTAGGTGCAGATGCCGTGGGAATGAACTGCTCGACAGGACCGGAGGCGATGATGGAGCCGGTGCAGCATATGGCAGAGTATGCGACCATTCCGATCGTAGCAAAACCAAACGCCGGAATGCCGGAGCTTGTGGATGGAAGAACGGTATTTAATGTAGGTCCGGAAGAGTTTGCACTTGCAGGCAAAAAACTGGCAGAAGAGGGTGCCGGCATCTTAGGCGGCTGCTGTGGTACGACACCGGAACATATCCGGGCATTGAAAGAGGCGGTAAGCGGATTACAGCCGAAAAAACCGCTCACACAGCACAGAAGGATCCTTACCTCAGAGCGAAAATCCGTGGAGATCAAACTGGATGGCAACTTTATGGTCATCGGGGAGCGGATCAATCCGACTGGAAAGAAAAAATTACAGGCAGAGTTAAAAGAGGGTTCCCTTAATCTGGTGCGTACGATGGCACTTGAACAGGAAGAAAACGGAGCACAGATCTTGGATATCAATATGGGTATGAACGGTATTGATGAAAAAGAAATGATGCTCCGCACCGTATATGAAGTGACCTCCACGGTAGACTGTCCGCTTTGTATTGATTCCAGCCATGTGGACATCATAGAGGCAGCACTGCGGATCTATCCGGGACGCGCCCTGATCAACTCCATTTCGCTTGAAAAAGAGAAATTTGAACATTTACTGCCGATCGCAAAAAAATATGGTGCAATGTTTATCCTGCTTCCGTTGTCGGATGAGGGACTGCCAAAAGATTCCAACGAAAAACATGAGATCATCCGTGTAATCTTAAATGAGGCATTGCGGATCGGCATGGCAAAAGAGGATATCATTGTCGATGGGCTCGTTGCGACGATCGGAGCCAACCCAAAGGCGGCACTGGAATGTTTTGAAACATTTTCCTACTGTAAAGATGAACTGGAACTTCCTACTGCATGTGGACTTTCCAATATTTCGTTTGGATTGCCGGAACGTACCTATGTCAATACGGCATTTTTAACGATGGCGATCGCAAACGGACTGACGATGGCGATCGCAAATCCATCCCAGGAACTTCTGATGAATGCAGCCTTTGCTTCGGATATGCTGCTTAATAAAGAGGAGAGCGATATCCGCTATATTGAGCGCATGAATTTCCTCTCCGAAAAATATGCGGGGATGGAGCGTGTGATGGTGCCTTCCGGGAAAGCCGGGGCAGCTTCCGGGAGCGCAAGCACCGATACGGCATCCAAAGAGAGCAGAAGCGGAGTCTTTACCGCCGTTTTAAAAGGAAACAAAGAACATATCCTGGAAGAAGTAAAACAGATGCTAGAGCAGGGGGCAAAGCCGGATGATATTATCAACGGACATCTGATCCCGGCAATCAATGAGGTGGGCGTGCTGTTTGACAAGAAAAAATATTTCCTGCCGCAGCTGATCTCCTCGGCAAATACGATGAAGATCGCGATCGAATATCTCGAGCCGATGTTGGAGCGCACGGGCGGAGAAGAGATGGCAACAGTCGTTGTGGCGACCGTGGAGGGAGATATCCATGACATCGGAAAAAATCTGGTTGTACTGATGTTAAAAAATTACGGCTATCATGTCATCGACCTGGGCAAGGATGTGCCGGCTTCCGTGATCGTGGAGACAGCCATGAAAGAGGGAGCAAAGGTCATCGGGCTGTCTGCCCTTATGACAACGACCATGATGCGGATGAAAGATGTGGTGGAGCTGGCAAAAGAGAAAGGCTGTACCTGCAAGATTGTTATCGGCGGAGCGGCGATCACTGAGAGTTTTTCAGACGAGATCGGGGCAGACGGATATTCCAAAGACGCAGCGGAATGTGTGAAGTTGGTCGAGCGTCTTTTAGCAGAAGGAAAAGAAAAATAAAAAAATATGAAAAAAAGTGTTGACATTTATTTTTCTGGGTAGTATACTTATCAAGTCGGTTGCGGTAAGCGACCGACACAAATGGGATCTTAGCTCAGCTGGGAGAGCATCTGCCTTACAAGCAGAGGGTCATAGGTTCGAGCCCTATAGGTCCCATTCAACAACAAGACTTAAGACAAGCTTGTTGTTTCTATGGCGGAATAGCTCAGTTGGCCAGAGCACACGGTTCATACCCGTGGTGTCGAGAGTTCGAATCTCCCTTCCGCTACGCTAAGACCTTGGAGTTTTTCAGGGTCTTTTTTGCTGTATAGGAAAAGCAGGCGCACATTTTATTTTCTATATCTGATGAAAAAAATTATCAGATGAAAACGGCGTGTGTGCTTGGCAGGGAATGATAAAATGTGTATAGTAGATAGCAACAGAGGAAACGATATGGAGGTAGATATGAGAGTAGGAATGGGCTATGATGTGCATAGATTGGTAGAAGATAGAGATCTGATCATCGGAGGGGTAAAAATCCCGCATACATTGGGACTGCTTGGACATTCGGATGCAGATGTGTTACTGCATGCGATCATGGATGCCCTGCTTGGAGCTGCAGCACTTGGAGATATCGGCAAACATTTCCCGGATACGGATCCACAGTACAAAGGGATCTCCAGCATCCGGCTGCTAGAGCATGTGGCAAAACTGATGGAGGAAAAGGGATATATCGTGGAAAATATCGATGCCACGATCATTGCCCAGAAGCCAAAGATGCGTCCTTATATTGCACAGATGGAAGAAAATATCGCGAAAGCATTAAAGATCGGAAATGATCAGATTAATGTAAAGGCGACGACCGAGGAGGGGCTTGGATTTACCGGAACCGAGAAGGGCATTTCCGCACAGGCGATCTGTGCATTGACAACCATCTATGAGAGCAGTGTGACTGTGGCAGATTCGGCGGAAAGAGGATGCGCCGGATGCAGTGGATGCAGAGCACAGTGAAAAATGATTGACAAATCAAAGAAAACTGCATAAACTATAGAAAGTAAATGAGTGCCGCACAGGATATGGCGGCGGTCATCAAAAAGGCTTAGATTGGAAAGAGTAGGAAGTCAGACATCCAACAGAGAGAAACTGTCATCGGCTGCAAGCAGTTTTGGGAAAGAGATTTTTGAAGTGCCTCCAGGAGCTGATCGGGTGAAAAGAGTAACCCGATACGTCTGGCATTCGTTACATGCCAAAAGGGAAAGCCAAAAGGCTTTTAGTAGAGTGGAACCGCGGATTACTTCGTCTCTAAAGAGGAGAAGTAATCCTTTTTTTATTGTGAAAGGGGTCTTTAAAAATGGGGATGATACGTCGTATCAAAGAAGAGTTTCAAGTGATAAAGGAGCGGGATCCTGCAATCAAATCTCCCATGGAAGTTTTGCTTTATCCCAGCTTTCGTGTTATGCTAAGTTACAGACGTGCACATAAACAGTATTTAAAAGGACACTATTTCAGAGCGCGCTATATCTCACAGCGTGCAGCGAGAAAGACTGGGATCGAGATCCATCCGGGTGCGACCATCGGGAAGGGATTTTTTATTGACCATGGAAGCGGCGTTATCATTGGAGAGACCGCGATCGTGGGAGATAATGTTACCATGTATCAGGGTGTGACCCTGGGTGGAACGGGAAAAGAGACCGGAAAACGTCATCCAACGATCGGAGACAATGTCATGATCAGCGCGGGAGCCAAGATCATCGGTTCCTTTACCGTGGGAGAAAATTCCAAGATCGGAGCCGGAAGTGTTGTGATCGAGGAAGTTCCACCAAACTGTACGGTAGTCGGCGTTCCGGGCAGGATCGTAAAACGGGATAACATGAAGATCCCGCGCAGCGACATGGATCAGTGCCATTTGCCAGACCCGGTCAAAGAGGACATCAGTGTGTTGCAGAGAGAAAATACAGAGCTCACCAACCGTGTACTGGATCTGGAAAAGGCATTGCGTGTACTGACTTCGGGTAAAGGGGAAGAAGAACAATAAAAAGCTGTTAGAGCGGCAGAATGAGAGGATAACTATGGAAAACAATTTTAAATTTTACAATACTCTGACAAGAACGGTGGAGACGGTCATTCCACATGAAGATGGAAAGATCGCAATGTATACCTGTGGACCTACGGTATATCATTTTGCGCACATCGGAAACCTCAGAAGTTATATCATGGAGGATGTGCTGGAAAAATCCCTGCGCTATGTCGGCTATGACGTGAAACGTGTTATGAACATCACGGATGTAGGGCATTTGTCTTCCGATGCGGATACCGGTGAAGATAAGATGTTAAAAGGTGCGAAACGTGAGCACAAGACTGTAATGGAGATTGCAAAATTTTATACGGATGCTTTTTTTGCAGATTGTGCAAAACTAAACATCAAGACACCGGATGTTGTTGAGCCTGCAACAAACTGTATTCCGGAGTTTATCCATATGATCGAGGTACTGCTGGAAAAAGGCTATGCGTATGTAGCTGGTGGCAACGTATATTTCGATACATCCAAATTAGATGATTACTATGTATTTTCATCCCAGAATGAAAAGGAACTGCTCGTCGGCGTGCGTGATGATGTGGAAGAGGACGAAAACAAGAAAAACAAAAACGATTTCGTACTCTGGTTTACCAAATCCAAATTCGAAGATCAGGCATTAAAATGGGATAGCCCATGGGGCGTTGGATATCCGGGATGGCATATCGAGTGCTCCTGCATCAGTATGAAGCACTTAGGAGAATATATGGACATTCATTGTGGCGGTGTGGATAATATCTTTCCACACCACACCAATGAGATTGCACAGTCCGAGAGTTACCTGGGACATACCTGGTGCAAATACTGGTTTCATGTGCAGCACTTAAATGATAAATCTGGCAAGATGAGTAAATCCAAAGGAGATTTCCTGACCGTTTCCTTATTGCAGGAAAAAGGATACGACCCGATCGTATACCGCATGTTCTGCTTACAGTCTCATTACCGCAAACCGCTCGAGTTTTCTTATGAAGTACTTGACAATATGAGTGCGGCATACAAAAAACTGGTAAAAAGAATTGCAGATCTAAAAGACGAAGGAAGCGTTGAAAAAGATTCCTTTGACACATACAAAGCACGTTTTGTGGAGGCGATCAGCAACGATCTGAACACTTCCATGGCACTCACGATCGTTTATGATCTGTTAAAAGCAGAGATGAACGACAAGACGAAACTGGAACTGATCAGAGATTTTGACCGTGTCTTATCATTGAACCTTACAACCGCTAAGACGGAAGAACCAAAAGAAGAGGTAGATTCTGAATTAGAGCAGTATGTATTAGAAAAGATCGAAGAGCGTAAGGCAGCCAAGAAAGCAAAAGATTTTGCAAAGGCAGATGCCATCCGTGATGAACTCTTAGCAAAAGGAATTGTGTTAAAAGACACCAGAGAAGGCGTGATCTGGCATAAAGCGTGAAGAAAGGAAGAGACGTGATGCAGGGAGGAATTGATTCTTATATCAAGGGACAGTTTGGAATACCGGATGTGGACATCCGGACGTATTCACCGCTTACACTGGCTTATATCGGAGACGGAATCTACGATCTTGTGATCCGGAGCATTGTGGTAGGAAAAGGAAATACCAGAGCGGGAGAACTGCATAAACGGACAAGCCAGATCGTAAAGGCACACACGCAGGCAGAAATGATGGAGGTACTGCTTCCCTTACTTTCAAAGGAGGAGGCAGATATCTACCGCCGCGGGAGAAATGCAAAATCGCCTACCATGGCAAAAAATGCAACGATGTCAGATTACAGAAAAGCGACCGGATTTGAGGCTTTGATGGGATATCTTTATCTGACAGATCAGTTTGAACGCCTGGTAGAACTGGTAAAAGCAGGCGTAGATGGATTAAAACTCAGACTATAGGAGGAATTATGGGTTACGAGGAGTTAAAGATCGAAGGACGAAACGCGGTATTGGAGGCATTCCGTTCCGGAAAGACCATTGATAAATTATATGTACTGGATGGCTGTCAGGATGGACCTGTGCGCACCATCGTAAGAGAAGCAAGGAAACATGATACGATCTTAAATTTCGTAGAAAAAGAGCGGCTGGATCAGTTATCTGAGACCAAAAAACATCAGGGCGTGATCGCAGTTGCGGCTGCCTATGAGTATGCCGAAGTGGATGACATCTTAAAGATCGCAGAGGAAAAAGGGGAGCCGCCTTTTATTTTCCTGTTAGATAACATCGAAGATCCACATAACTTGGGTGCGATCATCCGTACCGCAAACCTCGCAGGTGCACACGGAGTCATCATTCCAAAGCGCAGGGCAGTCGGACTGACCGCAACGGTCGCAAAGACTTCAGCCGGTGCCATCAACTATACTCCGGTGGCAAAGGTAACAAACCTTTCCGCAACGATCAAGGAGTTAAAGGAAAAAGGCATGTGGTTTGTCTGTGCCGATATGGGTGGAACTACCATGTATGATCTGGACTTAAAAGGACCGATCGGTCTTGTCATCGGAAGCGAGGGCGAAGGCGTAGGAAAGCTTGTAAAAGAAAACTGTGATTTCATCGCATCGATCCCGATGAAAGGTGATATCGATTCGTTAAACGCATCGGTGGCCGCAGGCGTTCTTGCATACGAGATCGTAAGACAGCGCATGAATGGATAAGTGAGAAAACAGGAGGGGCATGTGGCAGATTATCAGGAGATGTCAGATGAACAACTGATCGGGCAGTTACGTTCCGGGGATTCTGGAGTAATGGATTATATACTGGATAAGTACAAACCGTTGGTGCGTAAAAAGGCAAATGCGGTCTTTTTGATCGGAGGAGAGACGGACGACCTGATCCAGGAGGGGATGATCGGGCTGTTTAAGGCAGTCCGAGATTATGACGGGGGAAAGGAAGCATCTTTTTTCTCATTTGCAGAGCTGTGCATTACAAGGCAGCTGTATAAGGCGGTGGAGGCATCCAACCGGAAAAAGCATGCACCGCTAAACACCTATATCTCATTCTACTCGGAGACAGGGGAAGAGGGACATTCCCTGGCGGAGACCCTCACGACCGGCGGGATGGGAGATCCGGAGCAGATGATCATCGATCAGGAGAACTTAAAACAGTTCTGGGACGGCTTAAGAGAGCATTTAAGTTCCATGGAACAGCAGGTGCTGGATGAATACCTGCAGGGGAACAACTATCAGCAGATCGCGGAACATATGAATAAACAGCCCAAGACCATTGATAATGCCTTACAGCGGATCAAAACAAAGGTGCGTCAGGAAGTAATTCAATAAGAATTGTGCAAAATATACAAAAATCGAATTGATATTTTGTGAACTTTGTGAACACTTCTCGGGTGGGACGTGCTATTATAATACCTGTAAAAACCCCCCAATACATTATATATAATTTTTGCTATACCCCATAGTAAAAATACCTTCTCCTAAAGAGCAACCGGTTGATCGGTTGTTCTTTTTTTGCATAAAAAATTCACAAGGTGTATTTTACATGCCATGGCAGGAAAATAAACATATGTTCGGAAAATGTGGATAAAATGACAGAAATGTGTTATGCTAGAAAAAGCAGAACGATAAGAGCGAGGACAGAAGATGGAGAAAAGGGAACCAATTTATATTGCAATCGATCTGAAATCATTTTACGCATCCGTGGAGTGCAGGGAGAGGGATTTAGACCCGCTGACGACCAATCTGGTCGTTGCAGATGAAAGCCGCACGGAAAAGACAATCTGTCTGGCGGTATCTCCGTCGTTAAAAGCATACGGGATACCGGGCAGGGCACGCCTGTTCGAGGTTGTAGAGCGGGTCAGACAGGTCAATGCAGAACGGGAGAGACGGACACCGGGAGGACGATTGAACGGTTCTTCCACGGATGCGACGGTATTGGAGAGGGAACCGCAGCTGGCGGTCGGATATATTGCAGCACCGCCCAGGATGGCTTTGTATATGGATTACAGCACGCGGATCTATCAGATCTATTTAAAATATATTGCGCCCGAGGATATCCATGTTTACTCCATTGATGAGGTATTTTTGGACGTGTCACCTTATTTGGAGACCTATCATCTGACACCAAAGCAGTTTGCTTCTAAACTGGTGCAGGAGATCATGACGTTGACCGGGATCACGGCGACGGCAGGGATCGGAACCAATCTCTATCTCTGCAAGGTCGCACTGGATATCGAGGCAAAGCATGCAAAACCGGATGAATACGGCGTCAGGATCGCCGAACTGGATGAGATGTCTTACCGGAGAAATCTCTGGGAGCACCGTCCGATCACGGATTTCTGGCGTGTCGGAAGAGGATATGAGAAAAAATTAAACAAAGTCGGCATTTATACGATGGGAGATGTTGCGCGTTGCTCGATCGGAGGGAGCAGCGAATATTATAATGAAGAACTGCTTTACCGCCTGTTCGGGGTCAATGCAGAGCTTCTGATCGATCACGCATGGGGGTATGAGCCGTGTACAATCGCACAGATCAAGGCATACAAACCGGAGTCAAACAGCATCGGTTCCGGTCAGGTGCTGCACTGTCCGTATGATTTTACCAAGACCAGACTGGTGGTGCGCGAGATGGTCGACTTACTGGTGCTCGATCTGGTGGATAAGGGACTCGTGACCGATCAGATGGTACTGACCGTCGGCTATGACATCGACAATTTAAAAATACCGGAGATCCGTAAGAAATACAAAGGTGAGGTCACAACGGACCGCTACGGCAGACAGGTCCCAAAACACGCGCACGGTACGGCAAATTTAGCGAAGCGGACTTCCTCTACCAGACTGATCACGGAGGCAGTGTTAGAGCTCTACGATAAGATCGTAAATCCAAATCTTCTGGTGCGCAGGCTGAACCTGACCGCAAACCGGGTTGTGTCAGAAAAAGAAGCTGCAAGTGAGGAGACTTTTGAGCAGATGAGTCTTTTTGCAGAGCAGAGCGAAAAGGCGGAGAAACATCAGGAAGAAGAGCTTGCACGGGAGAAAAAGATGCAGCAGGCAATGCTTGACATTAAGAAAAAATATGGAAAAAATGCCATCTTAAAAGGAATGAATCTGGAAGAGGGTGCAACCGCCATGTCCAGAAACAGCCAGATCGGTGGGCATAAAGCATAAGAAAACAGCCGAGGTTGGTGGATAAAAAGTATAAAAGATGGGAGTGAGATAAAGTGGGAAGATATGATGATATCATAACATTAGAGCATCCGGTATCAAAGGTACATCCGCGGATGTCCGTGATGGACCGCGCGGCGCAGTTTTCAGCATTTGCGGCACTAAGCGGGTATGAAGATGCCATCGATGAGGCCGAGCGGATCACGGAGACCTACACGGAGCTTGACGAAGGGGAGAAAGAGATCTTAAATGAACAGCTTCTTAAGATAAAAGAAAACCTTGAAAGCCATCCGATGACGACCTGCATCTATTTTGAGCCGGATACGAAAAAGGAGGGCGGCGCGTACCGCACATACAGCGGCAAAGTGCGCAGGATCGATGAGTATGAGAAAAAGCTGGTGTTTGAAGATGGAACCGAGATCTGGATCGATTCTCTGCGGGATATCACGGTCGGTCCTGCTTTACTGTAATGATACAAATCTGAAAATCATTTCTTGTCGGAACGGCGGTCGATGACTAAGACAAGATCATAGATCATATTTCGTTGTTCCGGCGTCATCTGGCGCAGCTTGTCTATCAGCATAAATTCTTTGGAAGTAGGGGCATCTGGAGAGGTGTAGCCTAACAGGCAGTCTGTGGATACATGCAGGGCACCAGCCATGGCTTTTACAGTTTCAAAATCCGGTTCATGATTACTTTTGATGTAACCGTTTAAAGTTGTCCTTGCAATGTTTAGCATGGAAGCAAAATCTTTCTGGGTAATGTCACGTTCTTCGAGTAAAAATTGTAGATTTTCTCCAAATGTCATTCTTATAAATCCCCTTGCCTTTATGAAATGATACAATAATTGATTATATTATATAGATTGATGGATTTATTTCGTTGCTGATACCAAATTCTAGTACTAATATTATTTACAATACGAAAAAATAGTATTACAATTCGTATATAGAAAAATACTCTGTAAGAAGAGAAAATAGGAGGATCGGGTTATGATGCGGATAATGAAAAGATTGTGCACAGCGATGCTGGCGATCATACTGTTAATTGGTATTGTTTTCGAGCCGGAAAGCTCCATGAAGGTGGAAGCGGCAAAAAAAGACAGGACAAAGCCATATGTCGTTCTGTACCTGAACAAGACAGGATATACAAGGGGAAGTGTATTGATCCAGGTGCAGGCAAAGGATTCGTCTGGTATAAAAAGTATTTTGATCAAAAAGGGTAAAATTTCAAAAAGTAATGATCGTTATTGGAAAAAAGCAACGAATATAACAAAGTCGAAAAAGAAAAAAGTAACCGCAAATGCTACCTATTCTGTGAAAGTCACCGATAAAGCGGGGAATGTGACGATCAAACGTATTATGGTGACCAACATTGATAAGACACAACCGACTGTGAGCCTGAGCCAGGCAGTTGTGAGTGATGGAGTACGGATCTCTGTGTCCGCATCGGATGCAAGCGGGATCAGGAGTGTGAAATGGATCAAAGGAGCAATCGGTGATGCATCCAGTGCAAAGTTCAGGCAGGCAAATAATATTACAAACAAGCGTGAATTTACAGTGACACAGAATGGTTACTATACGGTGCAGGTGGTGGACAGGGCTGGCAATAAATCAGTGGCACAGATTTATGCAGTGGTAAGACAGGCACTGTATGATTTGGATGAGTTTTATGGAAACGGTAACGGTAAGAAATACGAAATGGTAACAGATAGTGTAAACAGAACCTATACGAATGCGTTAGTAACAACATCATATTATACACACGGATTAACATATTTCCTGGATGGGAAATATCAGTGGCTGGAGGGTGACGTTGCATGTAAAGATTCTGATACTCATGATGCAGTGCTACAGATTTATGCAGATGATGTACTGGTATATACCACACAAACGATCACACCGAAAGAAGAGGCGAAACATTTTAAAGTAGATATTGGCAATGCAAGATTTATAGTATTAAAAATAGTAGATGCTAATCCTTCCTATGCGAAACCTTATTATATTTTAGGCAACTGTTACCTCTATAATTAACAGTCAGAACTTCCTGTACCAATCGGTATCAGGCACAACGTTATCGGGGGAAAAATTTATGTATTGTATCAAATGCGGAAAAGAAATTGATGACACAGCAAAATATTGTAATGAATGTGGACACAAAGTAGGCAACCAGCTGGAGCAGACAGAAATACATCTGTCTGGGGAACAGATCGGAAGAACCATAGAAAACGGAAAAAACATTGGTCTGGGTATCTTAGGAGAAATATACAAAAAAATAAACTTACCATTAAGTGATATGATCTCACTGGTGATTGTGGTTGCTGCAATCTTTTTGTGCTTTATGCCATGGTTTACATTGCCGGGAATGGGCTCATATTCGCCTCTGGAGTGGAAAAATTTTATGGATACGGTTGGTTATAATATTGGAGATCGGGCATTAGAACATGCAAATAAAATACCGGGAATGATTGTATGGATGAATATGCCATTGGTATTCTATGTGATCGATGCGGTTTTTATTATTCGAAATAAGTGCAACCTTGTGCTATATGAAGTCATAGGAATCTTGTTTTCTATCCTGACTTTTATTTATGCCAAAACATTTTTTGCATTCTATGACAGTTATGAACTGGGAGGATATACGCACTGCTCTATAGGATCCGCTTTTTACATTATGTTCGTAATCGTGATGATAGATATTATAAGAAAAAAATAATACAAAAATCCGGGATCTGTGTGATCAGGTGCAGATCCAGATGGGGGAGATGCGGTGAAAAAGAAACAAATAATGATCATAGCTGTTGTATTGATCAGTGCATCGGTCATAGCATGGATGACAGAACCACAAAAAACAGAGGATAGACAGAAAGCGGATGTGATCGCCGAACAGGATACACAGAATGTGGATGCAGATGAAAAAGAAACGGAGAAGCAGATCACAGCTACAGAGGAAAACAGACCAGAGGACACAGAAGAAAATGCACCTGGTATGCGTGGGGGAGAGCCTACGAGCGGACAGGAGTTTCCTTAAATGAATGTACGGGAAATGCGGCAACATGGTACAATGCTGCCCAAAAAGCAGGGCGTTCCGTGGGAAGTACGCCGAAAGCAAATTCGATTGCAGTATTTGGAACAAGTGCAGGTTATGGACATGTCGGATATGTGGAAGCAGTAAATGGTAATACGGTAACATTATCTGAATCGAATAATGCTGCATATGGAAAAGTGACTACAGGTTATGTAAATTCCCTTGCAGAAGGAATTACATATTATTGTGGGGAACATAATTTCTCGGCGAGTCAGTTAAAAAACCGGTATAATGGAGAATGGCTCATTGGATATATTTATCTTGTAAAAGATCCGGATCCAGGCAGTCTCTCAATTTATGCAAAAACAACTTATTACACAGATGAAGATGTAACAGTTTCATGGAATACTCCTGCAAACACCACCTCATATGGCTTTACGCTGCGCTACAACCCGAAGAGCGGAGCGGATCTGATCGATCACTATGTAACAGGAAACAGCTATAACATAGGAAAACTGGGAACAGGAAACTATCGTCTCTGGATGAAGCCCTATAATGCCAACGGAACAGGGGAACGGCAGTCTATGTTGACTTTAGTGTGACGAAACGTCCGGTTACTTATGTGACAGGAATTGCATTAAACAAAAGCTCCCTGTCATTAAAGACAGGTCAGACAGCGACACTGACGGCATCTGTTTCTCCGGGAAATGCGACCAATAAAAATGTCACATGGACCTCTTCTAATACAGGAGTTGCGTCAGTATCGAATGGAACGGTAAAGGCTGTTTCGGCGGGAAGTGCGACCATAACGGCAAAAGCAGCAGACGGAAGCGGAAAGATGGCAACCTGTAGTGTGACGGTTACCAAAACACATACACATCAGTATACGGCAAAAGTGACGAGGGCTGCTACCTGTGCGAAGGAGGGAGTAAAAACATATACCTGTTCCTGTGGCAGTACTTATACAGAAAAAATTGCAAAGACAGCACATAAGGTAGTAAAAGATGCAGCAGTCAAAGCGACCTGTACCACAGCAGGGCGGACAGAGGGAAGCCATTGCTCCGTATGTGGAACAGTGATCACCCCGGTGGAAGAAGTGCCTGCAACAGGTCATTGGATTAACCGGACAGTAACCGTGAAAGCAACATCACAAAAAGACGGAAGCATCACAAAAACCTGCGGTGCTTGTGGCGCGGTGGAAACGGCTGTGATTTACCACCCGGCACAGATCGTACTGGAACAGCAGTCTTATACATACAATGGACAGGAGCAGAAACAGTCTGTTGTCTTACGGGACAGCAGTGGAAAACAGATTAAAACAACAGATTATACCGTATCGTATGGTAATAACAAAAATGCCGGAAACGCAAAGATATACTCCGGCTGGTCAGATGTAAAAACGGTTGTGACAAAATAAGAACCGGGTAGAACTGACTTTTAAAATCTCTTGACAGCCTCACATGCCTATTGTATTATTACAATAGGACAGATGAAGGAGGAAGAAAATGTTAGAGATTAAAAATTATACAAAGACCTATGGAGATAAAAAGGCGGTAGACCAGTTATCCCTTCATATCGCACCGGGGGAGATCTATGGCTTTATCGGACACAACGGAGCCGGAAAGACAACGACATTAAAAGCAGTGGCAGGGATCTTGCCATTTGAAGAAGGAGAGATCCGTATCAATGGGGTATCGGTAAAAGAAGACCCGATCGCCTGCAAAAAACAGACCGCATATATCCCGGATAATCCTGACCTGTACGAATTTATGATGGGGATCAAATATCTTAATTTTATCGCAGATATCTTTGAAGTGCCTGCGCAGGAGCGTAAGGAGCGGATCCATAAATATGCAGAATTGTTTGAACTGACATCCGATCTGGCACAACCGATTTTGACCTATTCCCATGGTATGAAACAGAAGCTTGCAATCATATCTGCCTGGGTACATGAGCCGAAACTCATTATCATGGATGAACCGTTTGTGGGACTGGACCCGAAAGCGGCGCACCTGCTCAAAGAGATGATGCGGGAGTTCTGCGACAGAGGCGGTGCGATCTTTTTTTCAACGCATGTGCTTGAGGTGGCAGAAAAACTCTGCGATAAGATCGCAATCATTAAAAAGGGCGAATTGATAAAAGCCGGAACGATGGAAGAAGTAAAAGGTGACACTTCTCTGGAAGAAGTATTCTTGGAACTGGAGGAGAAGACATGTTAAAAGCATTATTTGAAAAACAGATGCTGGAACTGAACCAGAACTTTTTCCGGGACCGCAAAACGGGAAAAGCAAAATCAAAGGCGGGAGTCAGGATGTCGATCCTGTTTTATGTGTTTGTGATCGTTGTTTTACTCGGCGGATTTTTTTCTGCGATCGCAGTTCAGCTCAGCCCTCTGATCCAGATGGGGTATGGTTGGTTATACCTGATCTATATATCATTTGTGTCGCTGACATTTGGAATATTTGGCAGTGTATTTAATACCTTTGCCAGTCTGTATCAGGCGAAGGATAATGATCTTTTGCTATCCTTACCAATACCGGTGAAATATATCCTGGCGGTGCGGCTGATGGGCGTTTATCTGATGGGTGCAATGTACAGCATGGTGGTTTATGTGCCGGCACTGATTATCTATTATGTGATGGGAAAAGGCAGCATCCTACCCATACCGGGAACGATCCTTTTTGCACTGCTTTTAACTGTGGTCGTGCTGTTATTATCCTGTATCTTAGGTTGGCTTGTCGCAAAGATTAATGCCAGATTAAGACATAAGAGTCTGATCACAGTGGTCGTATCGCTGGCATTTTTTGCAGTATATTACATGTTCTGTATGCAGGCAAATCAGGTGATAAGCAAACTGATCCAGAATGCGGATGCAACAAGCGGTCAGATCCAGAGAAAAGCGTATTGCATTTATCTGATCGGGCGGGCAGCAGCAGGAGCCGGAGCGCCATTACTTGGTGTGTCTGTGATCGTTGCGGTGCTCTTTGCGGGAACCATTTTACTGTTGTCACGCAGCTTTTTGACACTTGCGATGGCAGGCAGAAGTGGAAAGAAGGCGGTTTATAAAGAGAAGACCGTAAGAAAACTGAGCCCGGACCAGGCACTGCTTGCAAAAGAGGCAGGACATTTGCTGAGCAGCCCGACCTATCTGTTGAACTGTGCATTGGGAACCGTGTTTTTAGTGGTGGCAGGAGTGGCGTTGCTGATAAAAATGACGTGGCTTAAGGAAAATCTGGTAACCATTATGGATGGAGATGCACTTGTGGTTATTGCAGCGGGAGTAATCTGTGCGATGGTTTCGATGAATGACATTACGGCACCTTCCATTTCACTGGAAGGAAAAAATTTATGGCTGATGCAGTCACTGCCGGTTACTCCATGGCAGGTGCTCCGTGGCAAGTTAAACCTTCATCTGCTGCTGACGGAGATCCCGGTACTGTTTTGCGGCATCTGTGTCTGGATCGTGTTGAGACCGCATCCGCTGGCAGGGATTGCGATGGTGCTGCTTCCTATGGCATATGGTGCTTTGTGTGCGACGTTTGGGCTTAGCATGAATTTATACAAACCGAATCTGAACTGGACAAGTGAGACGGTTGTGGTCAAACAGAGTGGAGTGATCTTTGCGGTGATCTTCGGTGGATGGGCACTGCTGGCACTGATCGGAGTTTTGTATTTCCTCTCTTATGAGATGATCCCGGCAGCCGGGTTCCTTTTCATCTGTGTGGCGGTATTTGCAATTTTATCGATCCTTTTGTTGCGTTGGTTAAAAGGAAACGGAGCAAAAAAACTGACAGAATTATAGAAAAATAGCAGGGAGAAATCCCTGCTATTTCTTAATGGAAACAAATGACGGTAACCTGTGATTACCGTATCTTTACATGCAATGCTATTATAGCATCATGAAAGAAATTAAGACATGGCAAAAAGGGAAAACATAGAGATGATATTCCAAGAAACAAGATATTAAAAAATTCTGAAAATCCGATATTGCAGTTGACGCGTTTTGTAATATCTCCTATAATGAATGTGGCTTAGAAGCTGGCTGCCACTGCATTGCAAATGGCAGCTATTATAATACGCAAGTAACAGAGCGTATTTTTTGAGTGGAGGAATATTATGAAAAAGAAGATAATGGCAGGTATGACCATACTGTGTATCTGTCTTATGATGTTGGGATTGCCGGTTCATTTACAGGCAGCACAGGGAAAAACAAGTCTGGCAGTATCTGCCGGTTCCGTTGGAAAAGGGGAAACTGTTAAGATCACGGCGCAGGCATATGGACCTTCGGGAGAGAAGATGACAGCGGCAATGACCGTTTCCTATGATACATCTGTCTTTTCTTTTGTAGACTGCTCGACCAGCTATTCCGGTGGAAATGGCAGTATTACAGCTACAGCCGGTACTTACAGCATAACGTTAAAAGCAGTTGGCGAGGGAAATTCGAAGGTATCTCTGGCAGCAACAGACGGAGTTTTAACTGATGCAGGAACAAAGCTGGATTCCGTAGAGGGAAGCAGTACCAGGATACAGGTAGGAAGTGCAACGACGACACAGAGTGACACAAGCACAACAACTGATACAAAAACGGATCAGACCGAAAATAAAAACCTTTCGGCAGATAACTCCCTGCAGTCATTATCTCTTTCGGCAGGAACCTTATCTCCAGCTTTTACCGGAAAGACCGTACAGTATACAGCCTCTGTTGGCAATGATGTGACAAAGGTAACCGTAAATGCGGTTCCGGCAAATGAAAAAGCTACGATCGAGAGCATTACGGGAAATGAAAATCTTTCCGTAGGAGCAAACACGGTAAAAGTGGTTGTAAAAGCAGAAAACGGAGCAACCGCTACTTATACGATCACAGTCACAAGAGGGCAGACCGGTGATACCTCTACAAAGAGTGATGAGCCGGCTGTGATCACAGAGGATCCGGCCGAAAGTACATCGACCACGGTTGAGAGCACGGACGAGACCATTACGGTTGGAGATGCAAATTACCAGATCGTTTCCGAATTTGGAGCTGAACTGCTTCCGGCAGGATGTACCGAGAGTACAGTAAGCTATAAAGGGACAGACTATAAGGGAGCAACGTTTGCTGCAGGAAATCTTTCCATGCTCTGCATGGTTCCGCAGGGAACAACAGATCCCTCATCCGCACGTTTTTTTATCTACGATGAGAGCGGGGACAGTTTTTATCCACTTATACAGTTAAAACAGGGCGACAACTTTGTCATCTGGCTGCCGACACCGGCGGATTATACCGCATCGGATGGAGAACAGCAGGTAGATATCACGGTAAATGGTGATGAGAGCATGAGTGTGCATCAGACCGCATCGGAAGAGGGAACGGATTTCTCATTTTTCTATGGAGTAAATCAGGATGGTACAACGGGCTGGTATGAATATGATGCTTTAGAGCAGACATATCAGAGACAGCATGGCAGTGCATCTGCATCGGATGATACCGAACAGAGCGATGACTCAAACCTGTCATATCTGCAGGAAGAATACAGTACACTGGAAAGTGAAATGAAAAAGGAAAAATCATTTTCACGTACCACGATCGGAGTGCTGATCTTTATTGTAGCAGTACTCATTATTATCATTATCAATCTCATTCTTCGGAACAGAGGAGAAGAATACGAGTTCGAAGAAGAGGAAGAAGATCCGGAGATCAAAGAACCGAAAACACCGGTAAAGAAAACGAGAAAAAGAGCAGAACGAGACTATTTCTCGGATGATTTAGAGGAAGAGCCTGTCATAAAACACGAGAAAGTACGGGAAAAGAAAAAAGAAAAGAAACAGGAAGATGTGGCAGAGCGGGAGCATTTCAGCGATGAACTGGAAGAGCCGGAAACACCAGTACGAAAAGAAGAAAAGAATATCCGGAAAGACAGTGCAAAAGAGGAAGATGATATCGAGATCATCGACTTGAACGATTTATAAAAACGGAAGTGCTTCGCTTTCGGGGAAAAGAGGGAACAAAAATGCAGACACCATATACAGCGAAAGCAAAAAAAGCAGTTGATTTTGCAGCTAAGATGTCAAAGTCAATGAAGCATAATTATATTGGAACTGAACATCTGCTGCTTGGACTTCTGAAAGAAGAAACAGGGGTAGCTGCACAGGTTTTACAGGAAAACGGAGTTGGACTCGAAAAGGTAATGGAACTGATCGAGGAGCTGATCGCACCGGAACAGCCGATCCTTACGATGGAGGCAAAAGAATATTCGCCGCGTGCAGAGCGTGTGCTTGCTGCATCTGCAAGGGAGGCAGCGCGTTTTCATTCCGAAAAGATTGGAACCGAGCATATTCTGATTGCAATGATAAAAGAGACAGACTGTGTGGCATCCAGATTGTTAAATACACTTGCAGTCAATACACAGAAAATGTATGTGGATACTCTGATCGCAATGGGAGAGGACGCATCTTTATATAAAGAAGATTTCCAGAATGGAAAACCGATCCGCAAAAGAGAGGGAGAAGATACCCCTGTTTTGGATCAGTATTCCAGAGATCTGACACGCCTTGCAAAAGACGGAGAATTAGATCCAGTAGTAGGAAGAACAGAGGAAGTCGACCGGGTGATCCAGATCTTAAGCAGAAGAACGAAGAACAACCCATGCCTGATCGGAGAACCAGGTGTAGGAAAAACAGCGATCGTAGAAGGTATCGCACAGCGTATCGTTACAGATATGGTGCCGGATACCGTGTTACACAAACGCCTTGTATCATTGGATCTTTCCGGAATCGTTGCAGGTTCCAAGTATCGTGGCGAATTTGAAGAACGCATTAAAAAGGTGATCCAGGAAGTCAAAAGAGCCGGAAACATTCTGCTCTTTATCGATGAACTGCATACGATCATCGGAGCTGGTGGAGCAGAGGGTGCACTGGATGCTTCCAATATCTTAAAACCGGCACTGGCAAGAGGTGAGATCCAGATCATCGGTGCGACCACAATCGAGGAATACCGCAAACATGTGGAGAAAGATGCGGCACTGGAACGTCGTTTCCAGCCAGTTACGGTGGAGGAACCGGGTGAAGAGGCAGCAGTAGAGATCTTAAAGGGATTGCGCCATCAGTATGAAAAGCATCATCAGGTTACGATTACCGATGAGGCGGTAGAGGCAGCAGTCCGTTTGTCAGCAAGATATATCAATGACCGTTTCCTTCCGGATAAGGCGATCGACCTGATGGATGAGGCGGCAGCAAAAGTCAGACTGAAGATAGGAACCCGCCCGGAGGAAGTCGTTGCACTGCGCCGTCAGATCGAAGAAAAAGAAGAGCAGATGTTAGATGCCTTACAGGAAGGCGAACTGGAGGCTGCAAGAGGCTATAAAGAAGAAAAACAGGCGGTAGAAGAGCAGTTAGAAAAGCTCTATGTCAAAGCAAAGAGAGAGGCAAAACGCAAAAAGCCGGTAGTCGGGGAAGAAGAGATTGCAGACGTTGTGTCTGGATGGACGAAGATACCGGTAAAACGTCTGGCAGAGGGAGAGGCAGCAAGACTGCGCAAACTCGAAGCCACACTTCACAAGCGCGTGATCGGACAGGAGGATGCGGTAACTGCCGTAGCAAAGGCAGTGCGGAGAGGCCGTGTGGGATTAAAAGATCCAAAACGACCGATCGGATCATTCCTGTTTTTAGGACCGACTGGTGTCGGAAAAACAGAAATCTCCAAAGCACTGGCAGAGGCTGTATTTGGAGACGAACAGTCCATGATACGTGTCGATATGTCGGAGTACATGGAAAAGCACAGTGTTTCCAAGATGATCGGTTCACCGCCAGGATATGTCGGACATGAGGATGGCGGACAGCTCAGTGAAAAAGTGCGCAGACATCCATATTCCGTCATCCTGTTTGATGAGATTGAAAAGGCACACCCGGATGTATTTAATATACTGCTTCAGGTATTGGATGATGGGCATATTACAGATGCGCAGGGACGAAAAGTGGATTTCAAAAATACGATCATCATAATGACATCCAATGCGGGAGCGCAGACCATCGTAGAGCCGAAAAAACTCGGATTTGCAACCACAGAAGATGAAAAGCAGAACTATGAGCAGATGAAGGGCAAGGTCATGGAAGAAGTCCGCCGGATCTTCAAACCGGAGTTCTTAAACCGTATCGATGAGACGATCGTATTCCGTTCTCTGAACAAAGAAGATATGAAGCAGATCGTATCTCTGATGACAAAAGAACTTGCAAAACGCTGCAAAGAGCAGATGGGCATTACCCTGACGGTAAGGGACAGTGCAAAAAATTATATCATAGAGAAAGCATACGAACCAAAATACGGAGCAAGACCGCTGCGTAGAAAGATCCAGAATGAGATCGAAGACAAACTGGCAGAAGAGATTTTGGATGGCAGGATCAGACAAAACAGCGAAGTGATCGTCACGACGAAAAAGAATAAAATTGTTTTCGAAACCTGAGAAAAGAACTGGAAAAGAAAACGCAGATAGTATATAATAAACACAACAAAAAATATCTTCCGGTATGGACAGCGGATGATAAATATTTACGGGGTGATGATCCCCACGGGAGGAAGACATGGCAGCGATTAGTGAATTAATTCGTTCAGAAGCAGACGGAACCATCAGCTTTGGTGATTATACGCTCAAGACAAAGGCAAAACTTGACAACTTTGAGCATCAGGGAGACAAGTACAAAGTAAAGACTTATGACGAGATCACAAAGCTGGAGCGCAATGGTATGTTCGTATACGAGTCCGTTCCGGGAACAGCGGTATTAAATCTGAACGCAACCGATTCAGGTATGACTTTTTCAGTAGATGGTGCAGAGGATGCACAGCTTACCGTAGAGTTAGAGAGCGAAGCAGAGTACGATATTGAGATTGACGGAGCAGATGCCGGAAAGATGAACACAAACCTGGGTGGCAAGTTAAGCCTCAGTGTAGAACTTGGAGATCATCCGGTAGCAGTTAAGATTTCAAAATGCTGATAAATAGCAGGAAGGATAAAAGGAAATCAGACCAGATATGGTTTGGTTTCTTTTTTGTGCAAATCAAGGACGAGGAGAATGTGACATGAAAAGGAAAAAGCTTTTGAATTGGAAGCGCATGGCGGCGTTTGCAATGGCAGTTACCCTGATGTGTACCGAAGGTGCATCGGTTGGTGTAACAGCAGCACAGGTGACCGTAAATGCGTCACTGGCAGAAGCGACAGAAGCAGCTGAAGCGGGAAAAACAGGTGAGACCACGGAAGCAACGGAAGCTGTGGATGTGGAAAGTACCGAGAGTACAGAAACAGAGGCAACCGAGGTGACCGAAGCAACGGAAACAGAGGAAACGACAGAAGCGACAGAGGCAACCGAGGTGACCGAAGCAACCGAAACGGAAAGTACCGAAGAAACCGAAGCAACGGAGGAAGAGGAAGATTTAGAATCAGTTGATGGTGTTTCCAAGGTAATCGGACTCGAGGGTAGTTCAAAAGCGGATGAAACGGATACAGATGAAAGCAGTAATACAACTGTAACTTTTTCTTTCAATTATCCGGCAGATCATGAAAAAGAAGCAGTGTTTGTAAGTGATGTAACAAAATATTACGATGAGGCAACAGGTTTGTATCTGTATAATGGGCAATATTATGAAAATGCAGATAAATCATCGAAACAATTATATACCAGAGTTTCTTTTATTACGACGACAAAGCCGGCCATTGACAGTAAAACCGGCGTATACAAGGTAAACGGAGATTACTATGCGGATCTCGCAGATGAGGATATCGATGGTATGTGGCCAAGCAGACGTACCTCGAATGGTACGATTTACTATGGCTATGAGTATGGGAAAGTAACACTGCTCGGACAGGTCGATGCAAATGTAGATGTAAGAGCGACTTATGGCAGAGAAGCATATTCTGGTCAGGGTGTAGCGTTTTATTACGAATACAATGGAAAAAAATACGCTTATCTGGCTGAAGGAAAAACGGTTGGAAATAAAAAATGGCTGTATACGAAGACATGTTTTGGGGAAGGATCTCTGAATAAGAGCCATCATGTGATCCAGTGGAACAAGGTGACAAATGAGACCGAACAGGAGATCGATGGCAAAACGATATCCATTGGTTATCAGGTAAAGGTCAATGATGTGATGCAAAACCTGATGTTAGAAGCGGTAGATGGACAGACATTCCAGACTCATTGTGGTTTTGCCAGTCATAATATACTTTCGCCGTCAGAACAGCAGAAGTATGAAGTACGTGCACTGTATTATACGGAGTCAGAAAATCAGAAGACCGGAAATACTGAGTATACGATTGTAAAGACCGGAGCATGGTCTGATGCGTATTCCTATGCCTATACCAGTGCGGCAGTGAAAAAAACGCTTCCACAGGTAACCGGACTGACTGCAACGATGCAGAGCACAACCGATGTCCAGCTGACCTGGAATGAAGTCCCGGAGGCAGATGAATACACGATCAAAACGATGGGATATAAGACAAAACTGCCGGAAGGCGGAACATGGAATGTAGACTATGGTTATGTGCTGGAAAAAGTAAAGGTGGCAGAAAAGGGGGAAGCCGGATATGAGGAATACGAGGCTGCCCGCAAAAAATATGGAGCAATGTCCAATGTTACATATTATTCAACTTATTCAAAAGTGTCGGGAACATTAAAAGAGACATATCGGAATTACTATGTAAAACCAGATAGGACTACTACCATGTCGCCGACGGGTTCTTTAAGTAATACATATTTGAGTTACACCATACCTTCTAGTTATCCATATATGTATTTCTTTGTCAGGGCAGAGGTAAACAGTAACAGAACAGAATATTGGTCCACTTGTGGTAAATATTCGGAAGTGGCAGGAGGTCATAGAAAAGATGAGGTATATACGCCGGCAATCCAGAATATGAGAGTCGAATACAATACCGATGGAACCTTTACCCTGAAATGGGATCCGATAGAAAATGTGGATTATATCAGAATTTATGTGGCGAAGGATGAGAGCTTCTTTCAAAGTGGCTTCTATCTTGAACACATGGCAAATGCGTATCGGTATGTCTCAAGTTCAACAACGGAAAAGTATTTAAGTACCGAGGAAATGAAAGCAAAATATAAAACGCTGGGAGAAGAGTGGGATTATAAAACGGTAGATGCTAAGCTCACAGAACTGAACAGCTCTGATTTTAATGGAAAATTTGAGCCTGGTGAGACCTACTATTTTGCAGCAGCTGCATATGACAGTTCAAAACAGTACACAAACCGGGAGGAGACAACTCCATATACGATCACAAAAGCAGATGGAACCGTAGTAAAATATGGTTATTATACCAATGTTGGTACTCCGAGCCAGATCGTATCTGCAACGAGAACAATAGGAAAAATAACGAAACCGTCCGTCAAGTCAGGCAAGAACAGCATTACCATAACATTTAAAAAGCAGCAGGGGACCGGATTTGAGATCTACCGGAAGAGTGGAAAAAAATATAAAAAGATTGCGACGACAACATCCACACAGTATGTGGATCAGGGATTAAAGGCAGAGACAACATACAGCTATAAGGCACGGGCATATCTCTATGATAAGGAGACAGGCAGGACAACATACAGCAGTTATGTGGCATTTTCTGCAGATACCAGTACAGTCTGCAATATGACATTAAATGCAGTACAGAAGAGCAAAAATACAGTAAAACTCAACTGGACGAAAGTAAAAGGGGCAGAGAAATATCTCGTTTACCGTTCGAACTATGCTTCCGGTGACAATAGCTATTCTAAAAAGAACGGCAGCAATACAAATGCAAAATGGAAGCTGATCAAGACGATTAAAAAATCAAAGACAACCAGTTACACGGATAAAAAGCTGACAGCAGGAGAAACATACAACTATCGTGTTGTGGCAGTTTATCAGGTAAAGAAAGTAACAAAACAGATTGATGCGACAGCAAGTGTCGTGCTTGATCTGCAGGCTCCACAGAATGCAGTTGCATATGCGTCCGGCAGTCAGATCAAGATCAGCTGGGATACGGACAAATTTGCAAAACAGTATGAAGTCAGATATACACGCTACAATGCACAGGGAAAAGCCTACACGAAAAGACCGGAAACGGCAGTGACAAAGCAGACATCTTATGTGATCAACGGACAGGCCGGAGACTATGCCAAGATCGAACTCCGCGCATCCGATGGTTCAAAGTGGACCGAATGGACGGCTAAAGATACGGTAAAGACCTATTTACAGAATGTATCTGGTGTGACTGCAAAGAAAGTGACGGTATGTGATGCCAATGGTGTGGCAAGCCAGAAAGTACAGATCTCCTGGAATGCAGTACCTGGTGCAGCATATTATAAGGTGGGACGATCTACAACACCGGCAACCAGCTATAACAAAGATTTAAAATGCTATGACATACCAGAGGATGCAGATGCGATCGTAAAAGAGACCAATACGGATGAGAGCAGTACTTATAGTGTGGCAAGATACCATGATTATAAAAATCAGAAGAACACGATCGTGGCAACAACTGCGCTTGATGGTGGGGTGTTAGAGCAGGGTGTGACCTATTACTATTATGTGGCTGCATTTTCTGAAAATGGAAAGATAGCTTCCTATGGTGTTGCAAAGAATGTGAAAGTTGCATATTGCGATGGAGCAGGTATTTCCAAGATCACATCCAAAGGCGGAAAAACAACCGTTTCCATCAAGAAAGTAACGGGAGCACAGAAATATGAGGTATATCGTTCTACCAAGAAGAACAAAGGCTTTAAAAAGATCGGAACGACAAAGAGCACAACTTACGTTGACAAGAAGACCAAAAAGGGAAAGACTTATTACTATAAAGTAAAAGCAGTCGGAAAAAATGCCCTGAAAGCAGATTTTGAAACCGGTTTATCGTCAGCGGTAAAAGTAAAAGCAAAATAAAAAAGTAAAAAGTAACAAGAACAGGACTTTGCATTTGTAAAAAGTGCACAGTCCTGTTTGCTTTTTGTACGGGAAACACGTATACTAATAGAACACAGGTTTTAAAAAGCAGAGAAGAAATGGAGCGAAAGAGATGCCAAAAGGAAAGAAGACTGTATTTTTTTGCCAGGAATGTGGCTATGAATCTTCAAAATGGATGGGGCAGTGCCCGGCGTGCAAAGAGTGGAATACCTTTGCAGAGGAACTCATCGAAAAAAAGAATGTCACCAAAGGCGGTAAGATAAGTCAGGCAACAGAGGCAAAGGCAGTGCCACTGTCTCAGATCGAGATGACGAGTGAAAAGAGAATGTCAACGCAGCTTGGGGAATTAGACCGTGTGCTTGGCGGGGGGATCGTTTCCGGTTCCCTGGTGCTCGTGGGAGGCGACCCGGGGATCGGAAAATCGACCCTGCTTCTTCAGGTATGCCGAAATCTTTCGGAGCAGGGGGTAAATGTACTCTATATTTCCGGGGAGGAATCATTGCAGCAGATCAAGATCCGTGCGGAGCGTATCGGAACCTTTGGCGATTCGCTCACTTTGCTTTGCGAGACTAATCTGGATACGATCCGTACAGTGATCGACCGGGAAAAGCCACAGATCGTCGTGATCGATTCCATCCAGACCATGTATAATGAGGAAGTGACATCGGCACCGGGCAGCGTTTCACAGGTAAGGGAGACGACAGGTGTCCTGATGCAGATCGCCAAAGGACAGGGGATCTCTATTTTCATTGTAGGACATGTGACAAAAGAGGGCGTGGTCGCAGGACCGAGAGTACTCGAACATATGGTAGATACCGTCTTATACTTTGAGGGAGACAGACATGCTGCATACCGGATCTTGCGCGGTGTGAAGAACCGTTTTGGCTCGACCAATGAGATCGGTGTCTTTGAGATGCGTCAGAACGGGCTTGCTGAAGTGGAAAATCCATCTGAGTATATGCTGAGTGGAAAGCCGGAAGGAGCATCCGGTTCGGTTGTGGCATGTTCCATGGAAGGAACCCGTCCGATCCTGATCGAAGTACAGGCACTGGTGTGCCACAGTAATTTTGGGATCCCGAGAAGAACAGCAGCAGGCACGGACTTTAACAGGGTAAATCTGCTGATGGCGGTATTAGAAAAAAGACTTGGCTTAAAACTGGGCGACTGCGATGCGTATGTAAATATTGCAGGTGGAGTCCGTATGAATGAGCCAGCCATAGATCTTGGGATCGTGCTAGCGATCATATCCAGTTACAGGGAGTGCCCGATCGATGAGACGACGATCTGTTTCGGTGAGGTTGGATTAAGCGGTGAAGTGCGAGCAGTGAGCATGACAGAGCAGAGGGTAGCCGAGGCAAAGAAACTGGGCTTTACGAGATGTATCCTGCCACAGGTATCGCTGGCATCGATCAGAGAGAGCGAGGGCTTACTTTCCGGCATGCAGGTGATTGGAGTAAGCTCGGTAAAAGATGCAATGGATGCTATTTTGAAATAAAATGTCATAAATTGTAAAAAAGCTGTTGACATTCTTAAAATGGGATGGTAATATAGACGAGCTGACTGCGAGAGAGAAACACTTTCACAGAGCCAAAGGAAATAAGCCTTTGAAAGTTAAAGAAGTTGTTGACAAACAAAACTGCTTATGTTAATATAGTTAAGCTGTCGCGTTGAAAACGACAAAAGATGACAAACCGGAATTGAGTTTCCCTGGCGATCATCTGAAAAAACTTTTTCAAAAAAGTTGTTGACAAATGAGTTTGAAAGTGATATAGTAAATAAGCTGTCGCTTGAACGAAACAACAGCAAACAAAAAGAACTTTGATAATTAAATAGTGAAATAACCTTGAAAGATTCAATGAATTTCAGGGTGCTGTAATAACAGCACACGAACGTTTCTTGTAAAAGAAACAACCTTAAAACAGTAGATCAATGGACATGCAAATGGAAATTGATAAGCCAGTTTAAAAACTGGACAGGACATCGAAAGATGACAAACTTTAACATGAGAGTTTGATCCTGGCTCAGGATGAACGCTGGCGGCGTGCTTAACACATGCA
>OLGB01000077.1_pt1 | contig 136847 bp, 107 predicted proteins | sample 1605691 | NCBI WGS metagenome assembly OLGB01 (sample SAMEA3888925, study PRJEB22519) | human gut metagenome | biome: human gut; feature: human-associated habitat; material: faeces | place: Denmark | collected 2010 | reverse complement strand
AACAGGACTTGTAGCGAGTAAAACGAGCGTAATAGCGAAACGGGCGAATTTATTCGCGTAAGTGAAGCGTCAGCTGCACAGCGTGCAGGGGCGCACGGAGTGTGCAGACAATGCCTTGCATTGTCACAAGTCCTGTTGCAAACCAAGATATGAAAAAACGAACCGAATAGTTTCGGTTCGTTTTATTCTTGTTTGGTGCGGACAACAGGACTTGTAGCGAGTAAAACGAGCGTAATAGCGAAACGGGCGAATTTATTCGCGTAAGTGAAGCGTCAGCTGCACAGCGTGCAGGGGCACACGGAGTGTGCAGACAATGCCCTGCATTGTCACAAGTCCTGTCGCAAACCAAGATATGAAAAAACGAGCCGAATAGTTTCGGTTCGTTTTATTCTTGTTTGGTGCGGACAACAGGACTTGAACCTGCACAGCCTTGCGACCATAAGAACCTGAATCTTACGCGTCTGCCAATTCCGCCATGTCCGCACAACGGATAAAATAATATCTTAAAAACCGCATAAAGTCAAGTATTTGAAACCATTTATGTTTAAGCGGCGAGAAGAGCGCGCGCAATGCGGTTTACGTCGGTGTTGTCGATTTTCTCGGGAACAATCGCTTTCAGCTCGTCCGCGGACAATCCTTTCACGAAAATGAAGTATTTCACGTTGGTGTCCGTATGCGTTTTTGTGGTATAAAGGCTGTTTTTGATATCGTCTTTGGTTTCGCCGTCCTTGTATTTCAGCCCGCCCGTTTCGTGGTCGGCGGTGACTATAATCGCGCTGTCGAGATCTTTTAGCCTGTCGTATGCGATTTTAATGGAGTTGTCGAAGCTTTTAAGGTACTTTGTCATCGGGATAATATCGTTTTTGTGACTTTTTTTGTCGATATGCGCGCCCTCGATCATCAGAAAATATCCGCCCGGGAAGCGGGCTTCCATAAATTTCAGCGCGAACTCGGTGCACATTTCGAGCGTAGGCGTATCGGCGGTGCCGTCTTCCGACGGAAGCGACGAAAACGGCATAATTAATTTATTGCTCAAAGCGCTTCCGCCGACGTCGTTAAAGCTTGTTGCGAACGTAAAGCCCTTGCTTTCAAACTGCGATTTATATTTCGTGTATTCGTCTTTTCCCGCGCCGAGATACAAGTCCACGACGTCGTTAATCTGCCCTTTAATTATTTCGGAAGTGTCGCCCCTGTTGTTTGCGTGCGACGAAAACGACGCCGGCGTCGCGCCGTAAAGATTGTCCGTTGTCACGATACCCACGCCGAGCCCTTTTTCCTTGGCGTACTCTGCGACGCTTTTGACGTTATTTCCGCCGTGGCGTGCGACTTCGCCGTTATTAAATTTTTGTCCGGTTGCAAGCGCGCTCCCGGCTGCCGCACTGTCCGTGGGAATCCCGACGTTGTTTGAAAACGTCGTTACGAACCCGTCTGCCCCGAGCGAGCGCATGAACGCCCTTTCGCCGTAATACGTTTCCGTCGTTTTAATATGGTTTTCGCCCATACCGTCGCCGATGAACAACACGGTTTTGCTTGCGAGCCCGGTAAGGTCTGAAAAATCGGTTTTGTAAAGGTTTTTCGTGCGGTTGAGCGCAACGCCCATAAAGGCAAGCGACACCGACAGTATCGCGACGAGCGCCGCCGACACAACCCACAACAGAATTTTACTTGTCCTGACTTTTGTTTTTTTCATAATTTATTATCCCCTTAAAAATTAAAACGTTTTTTGAAGCGACGAAAGGATGTTTTCGGACGTTTTCGCGACTTCTTTAAGCGCGCCTTCTTCAAACGGAGATTTCAGCCCCGCAAGGCGAACAAGATCGGTGAAGACGTACGAGCCGCCGCGCGTCGCATGTGCAAGATACGCTTTGAACGCCTTGTCGTAATCCTTTTGCGATTCTTCCAGAAACTCGATCGCGACGGTCTGAGCAAGGCAGTAATCGATGTAATAAAACGGGCTTTCAAAAATGTGATTCTGGTATTGCCATCTTGTACCTTTTGAAAGATACGGCACGTCGTCGGCGTCCATCCACGGGCGGAATTCTTTTTCAAGTTTCAGCCAGACGTCGTCGCGCTCCTTAGGCGTCATATCGGGGTTTTCGTATACGATATGTTGGAAGTAATCCACTATCGTTCCGTACGGAATGAAGGTTAAAGCGTCGAAAAGGTGCTTATAACGGTACTTATTTGCATCTTTGCCGAAAAACATATCCGTATATTTCCAGGCGAAAAACTCCATTGACATGCTGTGTGTTTCCGCCGTTTCCATTGCGCCGAGACCAAGTTCGTACGGCACGACGGGTTCCGACATATAATACGCAAAAGCGTGTCCCGCCTCGTGCGTTACGACGTCGACGTCGGCGGTCGTTCCGTTGAAGTTTGCGAAGATGAACGGCTGGTGATACTTATCGAAACTCGTCATATATCCGCCCGTCCATTTGCCTTCGCGCGTGAACACGTCGAACGCGTCGGTATCCATCATCATATCCATAAACGCGCCGGTTTCGGGGCTCATATCCTTGTACATTTCCTGCCCTGCTTTCAGAATGCCGCGCTCGTCGAGAGCGGGTTTCGGATCTTCCTGAAAATACGTGTCGTTGTCGTATAAACGCATGTGGTCGATGCCGAGTTTTTCCGCAACCTGCTTTTTCAGACGCGTCACGACGGGCACGATGTCATTTAAGACGTTTTCACGGAAAACCTTTACCATTTTTTCGTCATAGCAAAGCCTGCCCATGTTGTAGTAGCCCAACTCGACGTAGTTTTTGTATCCCATTTTCTTTGCCATAAGGTCGCGGTTTTTGACCATTCTGTCAAAGACGTCGTCCAGAAAATCGCTGTGTTTTTCCAGCGTTTTTCCAAGCGCGACGTACGCTTCTTTTCTGGTTGCGCGGTCGCTGTCCTGCGCGAATTTGCGAAGTTCGCCAAGCGTAATATCCTTGCCGCGGAAGTTATACGTACATTCCGACACGAACTTTGAGTATTCCGTAACAAGCGCATTGTCTTTTTGCATTTCGGGAACGATCGCGTCGCTCACCGCTTTTTTCTGCAACTCGAATTGTTTAATAATAACGGGATTTATTTTTGTTTTGAGTTCGTCCAAGAACTTACTTCTTAAAATCGCGTCGGCATATTTCAGGTAACTTACCTGCACCACGGGCATTTTCTCGTCGTAATAGTCCTTTTCGGCGCTGTAAAACTCGTCCTTGGTATTAAGCGTGAAACGGGCGTTCGCAAGCGACGACTCCGTATAAAAATCGCGCAAAGCGTCGTTCACGAGTTCTCTTGCTTCCAGCACGTCGTCGACGGACTTCGCCGCGTTGATTTTTTCAACCGCTTTATCAATGACGTCGCATACCTTTTCGGCGTCCGCTCTTTCATAAGGAATTTCCGAAACTTTCATTCTTTGCATAAATACTCCTTTGCGCGAAAACGCGCGCTACTGTTAAATTGTAGCACGCGCCTTTGAAAATTTCAATAATAAACGCCGTTTATTTATTAAAACGTAACTGTTACTTCATATTCGAACGTCTTTCCCGCGGGGAGAGTGTTGATAAGGAATTTATTTTTCAGTTCCCTGTCGCAATCGACGGTGTCGGGAAGCCCCCACCACGCTTCGATGCAGGCGTATTTGCCCATTTTGTTGTTGGACCATATCGCAAGCACGGGAACGTTGCCGATGTCGAACGTGATTTTCTTGCCGTCGCGGCGCAGAAGGGTTACTTTTTTCGCGTTGTTTTTCGTGACGACCGCGTCGTGGATAAAGGTCGATTTCACCAGGGGGATTTTGTTGGTAAATTCCGACTTTTTCTCGCCCTTGACAAGGTGCAGATCGTCGTCGAATTCATATTCTTCGATGGGTTTATCGGTGTCGATAATCGCAAAGTTGCCTGATACGTCGCAGGTATCGTCGGTTTCGTCGCCGACAAGCGCCCATCCGAAGTGCGTGCCGAGCCCGAAAGGCATCTCGACGTCGCCGGTGTTTACGACGGTGTACGTGATTTTCATACTGTTTCCGACAAGCGCGTATTTCACCTTGAAATCGAAATCGAACGGATATTGTTTTTTGGTTTCTTCCGAAGACTTAAAGTCCATGACGAGCGTGTCGCCGGTGTTATTTTCCGCCGTGAAGACGTTGTAGCGGGCAAGTCCGTGATTTTTCATTTCATAGCGTTTTCCGTCGACGGTATACCAGCCGTCTTTAAGGCGCGCAACGAAGGGGAAGATGACGATGTCTTTCGATTTCCACGATTTCTCGCTGCCCTGCCAGAGATATTCCTCGCCGCGATATTTCACACTGTCGAGAAGGCTGCCGTTTTCGTTGACCGTTACGTCCAGAATGCCGTTTGTGATGTTTTGCATAATTTTACCTCTTATCTTTTTATTTTCAGAAATTGAAATTTGCCGTGTTGTAAATGGTCGCGACCGACGTTTCTTCCGATTTTTTCCTGCCGCGCTCGCTTTCGATTGTCCAGGATATGAAAGGCGGATATTTCGCGCGTTTTTTCTTGCTGCGCGGAATCCCCAGAATATTGCAAAGCAGAAAATCGGGTTTGAAATCGAGTTTCGGCGTCTTCGGCTTAAAGCACGAGAGCGCGATCGTATATCCCTTATCCTTAAAATACTTTGCCGCCTTTTCGTTGAAGCCTATGTACATATATTTGCCGTTATAGGACTTTAACTCATCAATCAGTGCGTCACAAAGTGCGATTTCGTTGTTTCGGCACTTCAACTCAATCAATATCGGGGTGTGCCCGTCAACCGCCGCAAGTACGTCTTTCAGCGTCGGAATCGTGTGCGAAGTGTTTTTAAGTTTAAGCGCGGTCAGCTGACTTTCCGTCATTTCTTCGACAATGCCGCTTACGCCGCACATACGCTTTAACGTGTGGTCGTGAAACACGACGAGTTTGTTGTCTTTTGTCAGATGCACGTCGATTTCAAGCCCCAGCCCTTTGTCCGCCGCAATGCGGATTGCAGTGAGCGAGTTTTCGGGCAAAGTCTTGTCGAAACAGCCGCGATGGGCGTAGTCTTTCACGCCGCCGAGAATGTCAAGAACGTTTTCCATATTATTATTCAAAAATCCTTTTTATAATGTTTTTCGCTTGTTCGTATAAATCTTTTCGGGTGCCGTCGTTTATCGCGATGTAGTCCGCCAGCTTAATTCTTTCGTCGTCCGTGGCTTGGTTTTTGATTATGTTTTTCGCAAGGTCTTTTGATATGTTCCTTGTCGAAACGATGCGGTTTATTCTCGCGTCTTCACCGGCGGTCACGACGATTACTCTGTCAAACAAATCCGTCATTCCGCTTTCAAACAAAAGCGGCACTTCAATGACGGCGTCGCCCGTGATTTCTTCGATTTGCCGCCGTATTTCGGGGTGTGCGAGCGCGTTGAGCGTTTTGCGCTTTTTCTCGTCCGAAAACACTTCTTCGCGAAGAACCGACTTGTCGACCTTTCCGTCTTTTACGGCAAGCGGAAATGCCGCCGAAAGTTTTTCGATATATCCTTTGTCGCGCAAAAGTTCCGCATTGATTTCGTCGGCAGAATACGTCCTTATCCCAAGTTCTTTCACGGCGCGCATAAATTCGCTTTTCCCTGCGCCTATGCCGCCCGTTACCGCAACTTTCATATTACGCCTCGTACCAGCTTTTGCCGCTTGCGACGCCGACCGTAAGGGGGACGCTGAGTTTTACCGCGGTTTCCATGCTTTCTCTCAGGATTTTTTCAACCTTGTCCTTTTCGTTTTCGTCGGCTTCCGCGATAAGTTCGTCGTGAACTTGCAAAAGAAGTTTCGCACTTGTTCCTTCAAGGTTTTTAGCCGTTTTCAGCATTGCGATTTTTATAATGTCGGCGGCGGTACCTTGCAGCGGGAAATTCATTGCGGCGCGCTTGCCGAACTCTCTCACGGCGTAGTTACTTGACGAAAGTTCCGGCATAAGACGTATGCGGTTGAAAAGTGTTCTTACAAAGCCGTGCTCTTTTGCGAATTCGACCTGCCCGTCCATAAACTCTTTGACCTTCGGATAAGTCCTGAAATACCGTTCGATATACTTTTTCGCGTCGGCAACCCTGATCGACAGGTTTTGCGCGAGTCCGAAGTCGCTTATTCCGTAAATTATTCCGAAGTTGACCGCTTTTGCATTGCGGCGCATTTCGTCCGTTACGTCGGCAATATCGACGCCGTAAATCTCCGCAGCGGTCGAGGCGTGAATATCGCGGCTTTCGTTGTACGCCCTGATGAGGTTTTCGTCGCCGCTCATGTGCGCCATAAGACGAAGTTCGATTTGCGAATAGTCGGCGGAAATCAGCACTTTGCGCTTTTCCGCGACGAACGCACGGCGGATTTCCTTGCCCTCGACAGTGCGAGTCGGAATATTTTGAAGGTTCGGCTCGGTCGAAGACAGCCTGCCCGTATTCGTCAGAGTCTGCTTGTATTCGGTATGCACGCGCCCGTCGGACGACACCGCCTTTTCAAGCCCCAGTACGTACGTCGACAACAGCTTGGAAATCTGACGGTATCTTAAAATAAGCGGGATAATCGGATGTTCTTCGTAAAGTTTTTCAAGTACGTCCACGTTGACGGAAAGCCCCGTCTTGTTCTTTTTGGACGGTTTCAGCCCGAGCTTGTCAAACAATATCACCGTGAGTTGTTTCGGCGAATTTATATTGAAAGTTTCACCGGCGTACGAATAAATCTTTGCGGTGAGCGTTTCGATTTCGTCCTCGTATTTTTTCCGAAGTTCTTCCAGAACCGCGACATCGACTTTCACGCCCGCACATTCCATATCGAACAAAACCCGTTCAAGCGGCAGTTCGATATCGTGATACAGCGACGAAAGATCCTTGCTTTCAAGTTCCTTTTCGAGGTAGTCGCAGATTGCGAAAAACGCCGTAACCGAGTCTCCCGAAACGTTTGCGGCGGCGGCAAGAGTAACGATATCCTTGAAACTTCTTCCGCCGAAAACAAGATAAGCAAGGAGTCCGATATCCTTTGGCGTTACCGACGTTTCGACGCCGGCGTCCTTGAAAAGATGCAAAAGTTTTTTCAGGTCGGAAACGACGCACTCGCTTGTCAAATGCGGTGCGATTTCTTTCAGTACGTCGTCCATCGTCATACCGCCGAAAAGGTCGTAATTTTGTTTAATCACATAAAGTCTGTCGGCAGAAAACGCAATGTCGACGTCCGCCCCTGCGTTAAGCGCAAACGGCTTTCCTTTGTTGTCGTCAAACAACTTCTTCAAATCGTCGATATTGTCAATTTCAACTGTTGTATATTCGATTTTGACCTGTGAAGTGTAGTTTCCGTCGGGTTTTACTTCTTCGCCAGTAAACGCGAAACGCTTTGTAAGCGACGTGAATTCCAGCGCGATAAGCGCGTTTTTCGCACTTTTTGAAAGCGGATACGAAAACGTAATATCCGACATTCCGATATTTATCGGCACGGCGGTATTTATTGTCGCAAGCGTGTAAGAAAGCCGCGCCATATCCTTTCCGTCCCTGATTTTTTCACCGAGTTTCCCTTTGATTTCGTCGGCGTTAGCAAGGACGTTTTCCATTGTGCCGTAGGTTTTAAGAAGTTCCATCGCGGTCTTTTCGCCGATGCCCGGAATCCCGGGGATATTGTCGGACGCGTCGCCGCGAAGAGCCTTGTAGTCGATAATCGCCGACGGCGTTTCGAAGCCGTCTTCAAAAAGCCTTTCCTTGTCGTATCTCACGACTTCAGTGATTCCCCTTTTCGTGAAAAGCACGTTGGTGGTGTCGTCGATAAGTTGCAGGCTGTCGCGGTCGCCCGTGACGATATCCGTAGGACACGAAAATCTTTTTGCAAGCGTGCCGATAATATCGTCCGCCTCGTAGCCTTCAAGTTCCACGATTTTGATCCCAAGGTCGCCGATAAGTTTTTTAAGGACGGGCACTTGTTTCACAAGTTCTTCGGGCATAGGTTTTCTGGTCGCCTTGTAGCCCGAATACATATTATGTCTGAACGTCGGCGCTTTCAGGTCAAACGCAGCCGCGATATGCGTCGGTTTTTCTTCCTTGATAAGCCGCGCGAGCATGGACACGAATCCGAAGATCGCGCCCGTGGGGTTTCCTTTGCTGTCGGTAAGACCGGGGAGCGCGTAATACGCGCGGTGCAAAAGGCTGTTGCTGTCGAGAAGTAAAAGTTTTTCCATTATTAATTAAGGCGTTTTGGCGAGTGATAGCACTTATAAAACGCTATGAATATTTCCTTTAATTCGTTTTTGATACCCCTGTCGTTTTTGATGACCTCGTCTATGCCGCCTTTAATGCCCTTTGCGGCTTTTTTCGCAGCGGAGAAAACGACGTCGTAAAACTCGTCGATATCGTAAAAGCGGAAGCGGTCGACGTTAAAATACACGGCGAAAACTTCCAGAAAGTTCTCAAACACCTGCAAGTCCGAAGACTTCGACGACAGTTTAAGTATATCTCGCAGCGTGTCGATGACGTCCTCGATATTCGCGTCCTGCGACTTATGCACTTTAAGTTTCGCAAGGGTGACGATTTCTTCGATGGCTTTTCTGTCGATGCCGTGCATGAAGTCGGAAAACGCCTGATCGTCGACGGCGCGCACGCAGAATCTGAAACTCGGCAAGCCCAGAATTGTGCGCTTTGCCTCGTAATAGCCCATTTCCTTGAATCTATCAATATTTTCTTTCGTGAAGTTTACGGCGTAATCGAGCTTTTCGCTGGGGGTAAACACCAGAAGTTTCGCGCCCTTTAAGTCGACGTCGCGGTACGCGCGGTATTTTTTGATATTCGTGCGGATTGCGACGATTTCGTCGTAGCCTTTGTCGACCAGCATTTTCACGGGCATATTGTCGTAAACGCCGCCGTCGATGAACCACTTGTTTTCATTGCCTTCGATTTTTTGCCATTTGAACGCGGGGTACGCCGACGACGCCATTACGTAATCGTAAATCTGCCCTTTGGGGATATCTTCTTTCATCATGTAATGCGGCGCGAAATCGGGGACGGAATAGGTCACAAGTCCGAAGTCTTTATTACTTTTTCTGATTGCCTTTTCGTCGATATATTGTTTCAGAAAGGCGCGCATTTTGTCCGCCGTCGTATCGACGAACACGCCAAGGTTTCTTAAAAGTTTTCCGACGTTGCCGATAAGCTGCGCGTTGAATTGTCCCTGCGTCAGTTCCTTTACCGACAGTTCGTCCATATCAAGGACGTTCTGCATATTGATATTGTCCCAAAGTTCCAGGGTTTTTTCCCAGTCGCCGGCGCAGAACATAGCAGCGTTGATCGCGCCGATACTCGTGCCGACGTAGCCGTCAAAATCGGCAAGCCCCATTTCGCGCAGAGCCGTCATAACGCCGATGTGATACGCGCCTTTTACGCCGCCGCCTTCCAGTGCAAGACCTTTCATAAAACACCTCTAATAGTTCTTATACACATTATTATAACTATCATAAAGCGCGCTTGTCAAGAACGAAAAAGAAAACCGCCGTAAATACGGCGGTTGCAAAGTTTAATCGTTGTTTATTCTCCGCGAAGCAGTTTGTACAACTCCTGCGAGTGAACGAGATTTGAATTGTGTTTTACGGGCGTTTTGCTTTCGTCGGTGTATCCGTAAAACGTCACGGGTTTCAAATTGCCCACAATAATTGCTGCGCCGGGGCTGATTTCCGCAACAAGTTCGTTGAGCTTGATTTCTACGTGGTCGAATCCGTTTTCTTCAAGCGCGCCCGTTACGGTTACGCGATTTTCGTGATTAAGTCCGCTGAACAGCATTCCGCAGTGCATATATCTTACGCCGGAATCTTTGACAAACAGGTGCTCGTAGCGTTTCCCCTGTAAGCCTTTTTGGATAACTTCTTTCAGAATATTGTCGATTGCGTCGTTGTTGGTAATCCCGCCAACAAGGTCAAGGTCGACGTCCTGTTTCCAGTTGTAAATTCTCAGTATTCCCTGAATGTCGAGATTGCAGGTATGCTCTTCGTTGTCGTCGCCGCTTGAAAATCCGACGGACGGGGATGCCGCCTGACCGTATACGCAGTTTTTCATCACGACTCTCTGGTTCTTGTAAGTGCACCAGGAGAAGCAGGTGAATTTGCTGCTGTTGCTCATAATCGTGCCTTCAATAAGCGTTTCGGCAAAATCGCCTTTATTTATCGCCTCTTCCTCGTTGTCGTAGCTGCCGACGCGCATACAGTACATTGCGTTTTCGATGACGCAGTATTGCACGTGCACGTTGCCCTTTGTTTCGACGCCGATACCGACGAAATCTTTGCTTGCAAACGTGTTGTTTTTCGGAAGTTCGGACGACTTAATCTTCACGTTCCTTAAAAGTACGCGCGGCGCGTCTTTTCCCTGGGGACCGTCCATCACGAGTATGTTCGAGCCCATGATGTTCGGCTTGGCGGTCGGATCGTCGTAGTCGCGGTGTTTCCAGTCAATCGTATGCCCGTTGCCGTAAAGACTTGTCGTGAGTCTGAGCGGCGCGTTGCACCATGTCCTGGTTTCTTCGCCCTTTTCGCCCGAAATGCCACTTGTGTCGGCTTCGGTATATCTGATGGAGCGAATGGTAATATCGTTTCTCAGGAACACTTCGTACTTCTTTCCGTCGATTTCTTCGTTGACGGCTTTCGTGAGTTCATCGGCGGTTTCGACGTTGACGCCGTACATCACGGTGAAGTTATATTCCCTTTTGATGCTGTCGCCGGCATACGGGCTGTCCTTTGCCTCGGCAGTGACTTTCACGTTTTTGCGTACGCCTTTTTCAAATTCAGAAAAAGTGATCATGCCGTTTTCGTCAATCGTCGCGATATCGCCGTCGCTTACTACCGACCATTTGAAACGACTCAGGTTTTCACTGCCCGTAAGGTCTTCGGGCGCAACGACTTTGATTTGTCTGAACGGCACAAGCCTACCTGTCATTTCTTCGCCCGAATATTCAAAATACATGTTGCCGTAAACGCACTCGTCCGCGATACCTTGCGGGGCGTCTTTTTCCAGCATAAAGTATATGACGGGTTTTCTCACGCGAAGATCGATTGAAATTATTTCTTCGCCAAATTTTGCGGTAAACGTGACTTCACCGCTTGAAATCGCAGTGATTAACCCCGTTTTTTCGTCGATTGTCGCAACGTCGGGGTTTAACGAACAATAACGCGCGCCGCTTGTTTTTTCGCCGCTTGCGGCAAATATCGCGTTGAGTTTATACGGGACTTTCCCGACGATAACGGTGCTGTTTTCAATAACGTCGGCGTTTTCGAAAACAATCGAAGTTTCGCTTTCGACCTTGCGTAACATCATTGTTTTTCCGCCCTTTTCAAGGACGGCGTAACCCGTTTTTCCGCCGAACACGATTGCGCCGGATTCAAGCGTCGCGTTTTGAGATTTAACGAGAGTGCTTCCTTCCGCGCCTATCTCCGAAAGCGAAACGTCGGTATGAACGTATTTCAAAGCCGTCGGGAACACTCCGCCGCGCACCGTAATCTGAACCGTGCGGACGATTTCGGGCGCAACACGCTTCTCGCTTCCCGACACGAAATCTTTGGATTTAAGTTTCATGGTGACGGTTGCCGTTCCCGCGCCCTGCGGCACGACAACGCCGTTTGCGTCAACCGAAAGAACGTTTTTGTCGCTCGACTCCCAAGTGACGTATTCAAGATCAACGTCGATGGGGTGTGCACACGCTTCAAGGCGGATTATTTCGTCCGTCGTGATGTCGATGCCCGGCGTTTCGCCGAGTTTCACGTCTTTATAAACGATGTAAGCCGACCTTGCGACGTCGCTTTTAATTTCAAAGCGGCACCTGTCGGTTTTGCCGCCGTCGTCGGTTTTTGCGACAATGTCGAACGTGCCCGTCCAGTTTATGGTAACGTTGCCGTTATCGTCGACGGTTGCAATATCGCCTTCGTACTCGGGATCGTACGATACCGAGTTTTCAATGCTCCAATGGACTTTTTTATTCGTTGCTTTTTTGGGAAGGACCAGCGCGGCAAGCTGATATTGCATGCCGGGGCGGTCAAAATACAGCGAAACGTTGTCAACGTCCTGATAAAAATCGGGGTCAACGATTGCAATGCTCGCAACCGTAATGTCGGGCGTGATCAGAACCACGTTTGTAACAAGAACAACAGCCGCAACGATTGCCATAGGAATTATCAGTAATAATCCTATCAGTACTTTTTTCATCGGCGTCTCCTACTTTTTTTCAGCGGCAAAGAACCTTTCGTCTGCCGCAAGGAATATACGAAACGTACAATAATTTCGTTTTGTCATTATAATTATTGATAAAGTTTATTATAGCGTTTGTTAAGTTTTACGAAAAGAAGCACAATCCCCAGTGCCGCCGCAACGCCCGACACGATGAGCAAAAGCCCCATAATCGACTTTGCGCCGTGTTTGATGGGTATTCCCGCAAACGTGGGCAGGAACCCGCCGATCATCGTAAACAAACCGTACAACACCGCAAACACAAGCCCGAGAGCAAGCGCGATGGCAACGTTTTTGTTTGCCGAGACAAGCTCGCCGTCGCCCATGAAGTTGAACGTGGGCGATTTGGTATCGAACCACATGCAAAGGCTCGTCAACGCAATGTTTGAAAACTCCGCGATAAAGAATATCATAACCGCGTCTACGGGCGATACGAACTTCGCGCCGCTTACGGCGATGCAGCAAAGGATAATCGAAAGCGTTGCTACGCCCGAATACAAAAGGAATTTTGCAAGCACTTGTTTCCAGTACGGCAACGGAATAATCTTCGTATGATAAAAGCATCCGCCTTCCCTGCTTATCGCCGTTGACGAGAACGACACGATGACCGTTACGAAAATCGTAATGACCATAAGCGATATGCCGGGCAGAATGTTGTTGCCGACGCTGTTGCTGCCGACAGAACCCGCAAGCGCATTGCAGTAATATACCATAACGGGTGCTGCCGCCGCCATGACGAGATATTGGAAGCTGTAATTGAAACTTCTTAAAATCCCGTAAAAATCACGGCGCATATACGACAGGAACGGCGGAAGGGGATTGTCTGAGGTGCGTTTCGTGAACGAGGCGCGCTGATTTTCGATGCCGTCCAGAATCGTGCTGAAATACCACTTTTTGACGATGAGTATTGCAATAAGTCCGACGCCCGTCGTAAGCAGCAGGACGTAAATAAGGTTAATATACGGGTGACGTCCCAAAAGCATGTTCGCGTAAAGGTTGAACGGGAACGCGCCTGCCGCAAACTTCCCGATTCTGCCCATGACTTCCGGACTGAACAACGCCATATCCTTTTCAATGTAAAAACCGACAAGCGATTTTAGCAGTTGCATGTACGCGACGAATATGCCCACGACCACAAGGATCGTAACGCACAATACGATGCCGTATTTGTTTTTGATAAGGTTGATTAACTTCATCACGGGGATTGCCACGATGTTCGCCAGGAAGAACGGCAGGAAACTGCTTAAAAACGTCGTGAGTATCGCCACGGGATAGAAAACCTCAGGCGGCCTGCCGAGTGCGCCCGCCTTTTGCAGAATAACGCCGTAACATATGTAAAACGGCAGAAGAATCCCCATCGTAATCAAAAAGTTGCTGATGAATACGAATATCGACTTCGCAATGAAAATCTGCGTGCCGTTCACGGGGAATCGCAACAATATTTCGTTGTCGCCGCTGTAATAAAGCGCCTTGATGAGCGTTGCGGTGCAAATGAAAAATTGCAGGATTATCGACGCCATCGACACGATGACGATGTAACTGTCGCGAAGTCCTGGACGCGCGACGAACATTTGCGTGAAAAGCAAAATCAAAAATACGATTATTGCATACATCAGGCCAGACATAATTAAATTGAATATCCATTTCCCGACGTTGCCCGCGCCGATACGCGTGCCGTACCCGAAGCGGGATTTCATATCTATTTTCAAAAGCGCACGTATGGTAAACCAATCGTCGCGCACCTTTTTCCGATGCGCGGCAAGCGCTTCCTTGTTGATTTTATCAGACATTCCACGCCCTCCTTTCTTCCTCGGTGGACGAGATTTCAAAGAATCGTTTTTCAAGGGTTTCGCGGTTTGCGGGATCGGACAAGTCGATGACGCAGTGCAAAATGCCGTCGTTGATTATCGCGACTCTGTTGCAGACCTTCGCAACCATATCGAGGTTGTGGCTGCTGAAAAATACCGTGTTGCCCTTGCGGACGTGTTCACGCATATAACTTAAAATTTCCGCCGTGGATTGCGGATCGAGACCCATCATCGGCTCGTCCAAAACCCAGAGTTTCGGCTCGTAAATAAGTGCGGCAATGATACAAATCTTCTGCTTCATGCCGTGGCTGTACGACTTGATCTGACGGTCGACGGCAAAACGAAGTCTGAATAAGTCCAAAAACATGTTGAGCCTTTCTTCGCGGTCGGCTTTCGGCACGCGGTAAAGGTCGGCGACGTAGTTTACGTATTCCCTGCCCGTCAGACGTTCGTAAACGCTGTGGTTGTCGGGGACGTAACCCATGCTCATTTTCGCCTGCATAGGCTCTTTCACGATATCGTATCCGCAAATCGTGATTTTGCCTTCTTCAAACGGAAGGATGCCGGTCAGACATTTTATGGTCGTGGATTTGCCCGCGCCGTTCTTGCCCAGAAATCCGAAAACTTCGCCGGGTTTCAGTTCCAGCGACAAATCTTTTACGGAATATACCTCGCTGTTGGCGTACCTTTTTTTAAGGTGGTCGATTTTAAGCATCGGGGGCGCGCCTTCGATGACGGTGTTTTCGTTTGAAAAATCGCCAAGTCTTCCGTGGATTTCCGTGTCGTCGGACGCGCTTACGTCGTCAAGGATTTCGGGTTCGCGCTCGTCAAGAGTTTCAAGTTCTTCCGCCGCGGTGTCTTCCATAATCTGGTCGGGCGTTTCCGCGACTTCATGTTCGTGTTTATTCTTTTTGAATTTCATTTTCATTTTGCACCTTTCTTATTTGTTATATAATGTGCGTAAAGCAACGATATAATCCTTTTCAAAATTATATCGCTTGCATTTTACCATACGCGTTCGGTTTTGACAAACGTTTTCGGTCGTTTATCACATTACAAAAGTATTACAATCAATTAAAAAATACCTTAAAAATTAAAACCCCCGACTGAGCGAGGGTTTTTTGACGATTAAGATTTCAATGACTTTTTACTTCTTGAAAGAGAGCTGTACGCTGAACGAATGCTTCACGACGGGATAGATTTTGTATCTCGGTTTAGTGCATGCAACGGCAGGTACGTCGCCGCCTACGCCGCGTTGTTTTCCGTCAAAAGTGACAGTTAAACGTCCGGTTTTTTGCAATAAATGCCTGTGTGTGGTATTTTCCAACTGTTCGATACTATACTCGTTGACGCTTGCTTCAAAGGGTTTTCCGACATATTTGATTTGCAGCGTCGGCTTGTCTTCGCCGCACACTTCAAGCCATCTCATTTCGGTGTGGTTGCTGCATTCCTGCGGGGTGAGATAGCCGTGTTCGAACTCTTCCACCGCGCCTTCGTACACGCCGAGAATCGCCGCGTCGCCACGGTCGCAATAGTTTTCAAACGGACCTTTTCCGTAAAAACGCATCTTGTCGTAGCCTTCGTTGAGTTCGGTCACGAAGCCGTATCTCGGCAATCCGTAAGCGCGTCCGCGCACCGACATCTGGACGATAACGTTGCCCACACCGTCGAATTTATAGGTCGTTTTCAGCCCCAGTCTTGTACTTATCCAATGCACTTCGACCTTGATCGAGCCGTTTTGTTCCTTGACCTTAATCCTGCCGACTTTCAGGCGTTTCGTGGCTTTTTTGTAATACCACTTGCCCATAATCGCCCTTACGAACGCGGGGACTTGCGGCAAGTAATCGTTGTCGGTTATCGCGCGCCAGAAGTTGGGTTTTACGGGTTCGTGCAGAAGCGGCGCTTTATCTTTCGTGAAGAAGTTGAGCCCGCCCGTTTTCTTGTCGATTGCGGCGTCGAATTCTTCGGTATAAACGCGCACTTCGTCCTTGTTGTTTTCGTAAACGGGTTTAACGGTCATATCGACTGCTTTGCCCTTTTTCGGATTATACAAAATCTGCTCGTACGCGACGATATGCCCCGCCGGCGCAAAGAACGTATCTTCCGCAAGGCTGAGTTCCACCACGATCGAAAGTTCGTTTTCGCGGTTTTTGATATACTTTTTAATATTGATTTCGCCCGTGCTGAGCGGCTTGATTTCGGGCAGGTCAAGCTTGACCTTTTCCACGAATTTGCCTTCTCTCAGAATTCTCATCGACAGCTTGAATCTGTCGTCGAGCGGGGTTATTCTGTGGCGGTTTTTAATAATAAGGGTGTCGCCCTTCGTCGAAAAATCGACAAGTTGATATACCTTTTTCACTTCAAACAGCGCGGGTTGCGGGGTTCTGTCGGGCTGAACGATACCGTTGAAGACAAAGTTGCCGTCGTTGGGTACGTCGCCGAAGTCGCCGCCCTGCGTCCATTTGACCGTGCCGTCGTTTTCAACCTTTTTGATGCTCTGATCCGCAAAGTCCCAGATAAACCCGCCTGCGAGTCTGTCGTATCTCAAAAATTCTTTCCAGTAATCGTTGAAGTTTCCGAGACTGTTGTTCATCGCGTGTGCGTATTCGCAAAGTACGAAAGGTTTGTCGCGGTAATCCTTGGGCTTAAAGACCTTGCCTGACGGCGACCACAACGCCACGCAGTGAGTATAAGGTTTTTTACATTCGCCGATGCGTTTCATTTTTTCCTGACGGATGTACATATCGCTCAGAACGTCGGACGAGCGGAAGTCGGTATCGGGATTGTAATGAATGGGGCGCGTTTTGTCGATTTCAAGCGCGGCTTCGCGCATTTTTACGAAATTTTGGCCGTAGCCCGCCTCGTTTCCGAGCGACCAGAAGATGACCGAGGGATGGTTTTTGTAAGAGTCTACCATGTTACGCATACGGTAAACGACGTGTCCTTCCCAGCGTTTGTCAGAGCCCGGGATTCTGGACGCAAGACCATGCGTTTCAAGGTTGCATTCGCTCATTACGATGATGCCGTATTTGTCGCAAAGTTCGTAAAAGTCGCGACTGTCGGGATAGTGGCTCGTGCGGATTGCCGTGATGTTGTTTTTGCGGCAAAGGATGATGTCGTTTTCATTGAATTCGCGCGAGACGTATCTGCCGTGTTCGGGATCGAATTCGTGACGGTTTACGCCGCGGATTTTCAAAGGCTTGCCGTTAAGCATAATGAACGGACCGCGGTTTGTTTCGGGATTATAGCCCGTGATTTCCACCGTTCTGAAACCGAACATAAGTTTTCTTCTGTCCGCCATCACGGTGTCTTCGCCGTCTTCGTAAAGGATATAATCCACTTCGTAAAGATAAGGATTTTCCATTTCCCAAAGCGTTACGTCGCGGACTTCTTTCAAAAAGTCAACCTTATAACTTTCGCCGTTTTTGATTTCGGGAATGATGACAATGTCCTTAAAAACTTCCTGCCTGTCGGCGTCGCGAAGCATCACGACAAGCCTGCCGCCGCTGAAATCGGCGCGTTCGGCGCGCATCGAGATTTCCGCGCGAAAGAACATAACGCCGTCTTTATTGGTGAATTCCGAATAGTTAAAGATGTCGGAAATGAATTTCTTCGGACGATATACAAGGAAAACGTCGCGGAAAATACCGCTCATTCTCCACATGTCCTGATCTTCAAGGTAACTGCCCGTCGAGAACTGATAAACCGTCACCGCAAGGCGGTTTACGCCGTCTTTTACGAAGTCGGTAATGTCGTATTCCTGATAGTCGAACGAGTCTTCGCTATACCCGACAAAGTTGCCGTTGACATAAACTTCGCCCGCGCTTTCGATACCGCCGAAATTGATAAGAACGTTATCGTCGTCGCTTTTTTGGCACTCGAAATCAAGGACATATAACCCTGCCGGAGCCTCGTCTTCCTTTACGTGCGGAATCTTGCTTTTGATTTTCGTTTCAAGCGCGTGCGGGTAACGGATATTAAGATATTGCGGTCTGCCGTACCCTTCGATCTGCCAGTTGGACGGCACGGTTATTTCGTCGAAATTCGACACGTCGTAGTCCGCCGCATAGTAGTTTTCGGGGATATCCGCGATTTTTTTCGCATACTTGAATTTCCATTTGCCGTTAAGCGATACTATTTTTTTATTGCCTTCGTCGTCGTACGGAAAACCCGCGCCGTTGCGCTTTTCGGCATTCACGTTATAAACGTTTATATCGTTGAACAACTTTTTTTCCATGGTCTTTCTCCTGTAAGTTATATGTCGGCTTTTTATTTATTAAGGATTACAATGCGGCCGCAGTTCGGGCATTCAACAAAGTCGCCGTCTTCTTTCAGTTTTCCGATGCAGTCGTTGGGAAGGTTCATTCCGCAGTAGCAACTTCCGTCGCCGGCGTATTCCACGAATGCCGGGAGTTTTCTTGCCGCCCTGCACCGCTTGTACATCAGAATGAATTTGGGATCTATATTTTTCTCAACCGCTTTCAGTTTTTCCATCACGGGGCGACCTTCGTTTTGCAGTTTGAGTTTCAAGCCTTGATAACTTTGCAGCGCGACTTTGTATTGCTCGTTGAGTTGCACCGCCTGACGGGTAAGATTGTCGCTGTTGTCTTTCACCTGATCGATACGGGCGGACACTCTTTGCAGTTCCCTCAGCAGTTTGTTGACGTCTTCGGAAAGCCCCGCAAGAACCTTTTCGTAATATTCGATTTCCTGTTCGTCCTGAACGTCGGAGATGGAGTCCGCGATTTCTTTCACTTCGGATTCGTACTTACCGACGTTTGCCGCAAGTTTTTCGGCGTTCAGATTAAGTTCGTCCGCTTCGCTCTGGAATTTTGCCATATTGTCGCCCGCGGTCTTGATTTTTGCGTTCAGGGCGCTTGCCTTTTCTTTTTCGGTACTGTTGTTGAGTTCTCTTTCAATCTTTACAAGTTCCGAATCGATTTTCTGGTATTCGAGCATACTGTCAAATTTCATATATACACCTCGCGGAAATCAGCCGTTAAAGGGATTTCCTTCATAATATTTTACAATTTTAATTGTGTCAAAGTGACACTTTAATATGTCATTAAGAACGTCATTAAAACACATTTCGCTTGCATAATGTCCTACGGACATTAAAGCGTAATTCGTTTCCTTTGCTTCCAGCAGGATATGATGCTTAAACTCGCCGGAAATATACAAGTCCGCGCCGACTTCTCTTGCACGGGAGAAACATTCGTCGTCGCCGCCCGCGCCGTTTATCATCGCGACTTTTTTAATCTTCTTGTTTTCGTCACCGACCGTGAAAATCGTGTCATCGCACAAAAGTTTTTTGACTTTTTCCTTAATTTCCGAAAATTTCATATCGACGTCGCCTTGCGCGCCGAATCCGTTATCGAACAGCGTCGTTACGTTTTTCGCGCCGATTGCTTTCAGCGTGCGTACCGCCATATTGTCGTGAAAACCGTCAATATTCGTGTGGGCGGCGTAAATCGCCGTGCCCGACACGTAAGCCGACGCAATTACGTCGCATTTATAATCTTTCGTCAAAAAACTCTTCCTCGGAGTAAAGATTATCGGGTGATGCGAAATAATAAGGTTGCAGCCATTGCTTGCGGCTTCTTTAAGCGCGCCGTACGTCGCGTCGACCGCCAGAAGCACGCCCGTGCATTCTTTCTCGTCGTCTCCGACAATAAGCCCGGGGTTATCGTACGGCAACGCCGTGCCAAGCGGCGCGACTCTTTCGATTTCAGCGATTATTTCTTTGATTTTCATATTCTTCGATCTCTCTCGTTTCGGCAAGGATTTTTCTAAGCGATTCGCCTTTCGCGCGGGACGCAAGCATTTTCAGAACCTTTTTACGCATCCCTATAAATTCCGCAAGGTCTTCCGTTTCGTCCTTTCCGAAATAGGTTTCAAACGGCGTATAGCGCGTATATCCGATTCCTTCCGCGACGATGACGGGATAAAACTTGTTGCCGCTTTTCACGACGCCGTCCTTTTTCACGAAAAAGCCGTTTTCCTGCAAAAAGGCTCTCAGAACGTCGGCGTGCTGATGCGGGACGAGAATATACTTCTCGTATCGCTTGTCCGAGTCGCTTAAAATTTTCACGATTTCGTGCGCGCCCATACCGGCAATAACGATGGTATCGACGTCTTTGTCTTTCACGGGATTAAGCCCGTCGCCGACAAGGCAAATCACGTCGTCTTCCTGCAAAAGTTCCTTTGAAAGCGTCCGCGCCTTCATCAGACATTCCGCGCTGATATCGACGGCATAAACGGGGTTTTTTGTGATTTGCACGGCGGAATTTGCGATTTTGCCGTGGTCGCAGCCGATGTCCGCAACCTTATCGCCAAGTTCCAGCTCCTTCACGACGGCACTTAATCTTTCGTCAAGCGTCAACATTTTTAGGTATAATCTTTCAGCTTTTTGATGCGGTTCGGGTGGCGCAGTTTTCTTAAAGCCTTCGCTTCGATCTGGCGGATACGTTCACGCGTTACATTGAACTCTTTTCCGACTTCTTCAAGCGTTCTCGGGTGGCTGTCGTCGATGCCGTAACGAAGTCTTAACACCTTTTCTTCGCGCGGGGTAAGCGTGCTTAAAACGCTTATAAGCTGTTCGCGCAGCATATTCGCTTCCGCGACTTCCGCGGGGGCTGCGGCGTTGCTGTCTTCGATAAAATCGCCGAGATGGCTGTCTTCTTCCTCACCGATAGGCGTTTCGAGCGACACGGGATCCTGTGCTATTTTTTGGATTTCGCGCACGCGCTCGGGCGTGGAGCCGATAAACTCCGCAATTTCTTCGGGGCTGGGTTCACGGCCGAGTTTTTGCAAAAGCTGACGCGTCGCGCGCACCTGCTTGTTTATGGTTTCGACCATATGCACGGGGATACGAATCGTCCTTGCCTGGTCGGCGATCGCGCGGGTAATGGATTGTCTTATCCACCACGTCGCGTAGGTCGAGAATTTGAACCCCTTTCTGTAATCGAATTTTTCGACGGCTTTCATAAGCCCGAGGTTGCCTTCCTGAATAAGGTCAAGGAACTGCATACCTCTGCCGACGTAACGCTTTGCAATCGACACGACAAGACGAAGGTTGGCTTCGCTTAATACGCGTTTTGCTTCCTCGTCGCCTTCTTCCATACGTTTTGCAAGTTCGACCTCGCGTTCGGCGGACAAAAGCGGCACGCGGCCGATGTCTTTCAGATACATTTTGACGGAGTCGTCAAGACTGCCTTCCGCCATAATCTTGTCAAAGTTATCTTCGGTTTCGCCAACCTGAACGACGGCTTCGATTGTCTTAAAGACGTCCTCCATTTCGTCTGCGGTTGCGTCAATCTTTTCAAGCCTTGACATTATTTCTTCCTGAGTTAAAGAGCCTTTCTTTTTGCCTTCTTCAATCAGTTTGTCGGTTTCGGCCTTTAATAAGGCATCCCTGTTTTCCATTAAGACCTCCTTATGTATGCAAGTTCTTTTACGGTAAAAATATTTATCGCAAGCGAGTTGCGTTTTTTCTTATTTAAGTGATTTCAGCATGTTCTGATAAACCGAAAGGTCGGTGAAAATCCGACGTCTTTCGGACGCGTCGGGGCATGCGTCGAAACTTTGCGAAAGCGTTTTGATGCGGTAGTTGACGTAGTTTAAGTTTAAGAGTTTCACGCTGTCGCGGTAATACTTTATGAGCTTGGTTTCGTCGTGGAATTCCTTCACGGAATTCAATACGTTTGCGACTTCCTCGTCCTGCGACAAAGAATACAGCATGTGCGCCTGCGGTTTTTCGCCGGCTTCCGTTTTTTCCTTGACGTAGTCGTACACGAGTTTATGCACTTCGTTGTCGCCGAACACGTCGCGGGATACGACGTCCATGGGCTTTGCGTATTCTTCGCCCGACGCCATTTTGTTCAGGACGAACCGCGCCGCTTCCAGACTTACCGGCAGTTCGCTCTTTTGGATTTGCGGCTCCGAAAACACGACTTCGGAAATTTCGTTCACAAGTCCGTCGCGCAATATATTCATCGCAACACGGCTTTTATCGTGCACAATTTCAAGGTAAACGTCGCGTCCTGTCGTTTCGGGCAAAGTCTTTATGAAAGCAAGAGCCTCGTTGACGTACTTTGCGCGACCTGTGTTGGTAGACAAGTTATAGTCCATTGCAATCACCGCCAAGACAAACTCGACGTATGGCACCGCCTCGTCCAAAAGTTTTTCAAAGCCTTTTCTGCCGTGCTTTTTGACATAGTCGTCGGGATCCATACCTTCCTCGGGAATCGACACGACTTTCAGATTCAGCCCTTCCTTATTCAAAATTTCGAGGTTTCTGATGGTTGCGTGTTGTCCCGCAGCGTCGCCGTCGTAGCACACGCAGACGTTTTCTGACAACGTGCGAAGTGCGCGCGCCTGTTCCGGCGTGAACGCCGTCCCCATTCCCGCAACCACGTTGTTGAAACCGTACTTTGCAAGGGAGATGACGTCCATATATCCCTCGACCACGACGACGCGATTGACGGCGATTTTCTGTTTCTCTTTCTTGACGAAGTTGCCGGCGTACAGAACCTTGCCCTTTTCAAAGACTTTTGTATTGCGATAATTGACGTATTTCCCGCCCGTATATTCTTTGGTGATGGCTCGTCCGCTGAATGCGACGACTCTGCCGCGCATATCGAAAATCGGCACGATCATCCTGCCTTGCAGCGCGTCGAAAACTCTTCTCGATTTGTCGCTTTGCCACGCAACGCCGCAGTCGAGCATTTCGGCTTCGGAAAACCCCTGCTCTTTCAGGTACTTTATTACACCGTCGTAACTTGGCGAAAAGCCGAGCCCGAACCTTGTCATAAGGTTTTTATCGACGCCGCGTTTTTCAAGGTACGTCCGCGCGTCTTTCCCCTCGTCACTCATAAGGGATTTGTAATAAAATTTGGCGGTAAGAGTCAGGATTTCATACAATCTGTCGCGTTTTTGTCTGGATTCCGCATTACTTTGAAAACCGACGGGCGTGGGGACTTGCATACCCGCGCGCTCCGCAAGAAAGGCAACCGCTTCCGGGAAAGTCATGCCTTCCATCTTCATTATAAAGGTGATGACGTCGCCCGATTCTCCGCAGCCGAAGCAATGATAAAACTGTCCGTCTTCGTTGACGCACATCGACGCGGTTTTTTCATGGTGAAACGGACAGCAACACCAGAATTTGCCGCCCTTTTGCTGCAACTGCACGTACCGCGAGATAACTTCGACTATGTTGTTTTTTTCCTTTAATTCCTGTAACCAGTCCAAAGGATAGCCTTCTTTCTGAAACATATAACCTCAAACGCTCAAAACGTTTACAATTTATTATTCGTCAAAAAATCGATAATTCCTAAAACTCGCGCGATTTTTCTTGCCAGCCTTTCGGAATATAGATGTCCGAGAAAACTTTGACGGCGTAGCGGTCGCTCATTGCGGCGATATAATCGCACACGACGGTCTGCACGCCGTATTCCGACAACAGATTTTTGTAAAGGCCGGGAAGTTCGTCGGGGTTTTTCACGAAATAATCGAAAAGGCTTTCGATAAGTCGTTTTGCTTTCACTTCTTCATACTTCGCTTCCGACTGAGTATAAAGGTTTGCGAACATATAAGAGCGCAGCCCGTCAAGCGCACGCTCGAACTCGTCCGACAGCGTGATATACGGTTTGCCCGCGCTGTTCTCGACGAGATTATATACAAGATTATTGATTCTGTCGCGGTGGGTGCGACCGAGAACGCTTATACATTCTTCGGGCAGGCTTTCTTCCGCGATAAGCCCGGCGCGTATGCCGTCGTCGATATCGTGATTGACGTAGGCGATGCGGTCGGCGTATCCCACGACTTTCCCTTCCAGCGTTTTCGGATTGCCGTCGATGCGGTGTTCCCTGATTCCGTCCAGCACTTCCGCCGTGAGATTGAGTTTTTCCAACACTTCGCAGACGCGTACGCTTTGTTCGTTGTGCGAAAAACGACCGTTCGTCAATTCGTTCAGGGTGCGCTCCCCGGCGTGTCCGAACGGGGTATGCCCGAGGTCGTGTCCCATTGCGATCGCTTCGATAAGGTCTTCGTTGAGCCTTATCGCGCGCCCGACCGTCCTTGCGATTTGCGACACTTCGAGGGTGTGCGTAAGGCGCGTTCTGTAATGATCGCCCTCGGGCGACAGGAAAACCTGCGTCTTGTGTTTCAGCCGCCTGAACGCTTTGCAGTGAATAATTCTGTCGCGGTCGCGCTGAAACTCCGTGCGGATTTTGCACTCTTCGACAGGAATAACCCTGCCCGCCGTGTCGCGACTTTTGAACGCGTAGGGGCTAAGGTATTTGTCCTCGATTTCGTACGTTACGTCCTTAATGCCGTTGCTCATTGTTTTTTCTTTGGTTGAACTTTGTGTTTTTCGCCGTTTTCGTCAACGATATAGGTGTTGTCGAGTTGCGCTTTCAACGACGCCTTTACGCTGTCGATATACTCGCGGCGAATTGCGGCTTGCTCGGCTTTTTCTTCGTCGGTAAGCCCTTCGATTTTGGATTTTTTTGCCAGATAATTCAGCCTTTCGATATCAATCATTTGTTGTACCTTTCAATGATTTCTGCATTTTGTTTAAGGAGTTTCGCCTTTTCCGCGACGCTTTCGGCGGCGTCGACGATAAGCAGAAATTCCTTGTCGTACTCTTCCTTGTCTTCCTTGACTTTTTCAAGCGCAAGAAGTTTTACGTTGATGTCGGACAAGCCTTCGTACAGTTCGTAATAACCTTGTATTTGCTTTTCGGTGTAAGTCGTCAGCGCGTGGTCGGCAACCGCCGTAACTTTAATCGAAAACTTCAAAACTTCTCTTTTCGACTTTTCCTTGTCGCGACTTTCGTAAAGCGCGCGCACCTGTTTTGCGACGTACTCGGTTTCTTCCGCAAGGCTGTTGACGTAGCCCTGTTTCTTCCTTCTGTTGACGGTTTTGATAAGCGGAATTCCGACGATAATCGACAGACCGAACGCGCAGTACGTTGCGATAAGCTTGATTAAATCGTCGTCCGAAAACTTGACTTCCGTGTTCGTTTCGTTCGCCGCGTCGTCCGCCGCATACGCAACGCCCGACGTCGAAAACGCAATAAGCAACGTTAACAGTAAAAATATGATAATTAAAGTGCGTTTTTTCATTGTTTGTTATCTCCGACAACCTTTACGGCAAGTTTATTCGTCGTGACGGAAACACCGTTTTCTTTCAAAGACTTGACAATTTCTTCGTTCAGAATGTAAAGCGCGTCCCAGTAATACTCGGTAGGTACCCAGCAGCGAAGAGTGATTAAAATCGCGCTGTCGGTGTAGTCTTCAACGACCACGCTCGGCCCGGGCGACGACAAAATCTCATTCCTGCCGCGAGCGACGTTAAGCATAATCTTTCTGACCTTTTCGACGTCCTCGTCGTATGAAAAGCGCAGTCTACAAACAACCCTTCTCGTCGGATTCGTGCTGTAATTCACCACGCCGCTGCCGATAAGCGAGGAGTTGGGCAAAGTGATTATCTGATTGTCGTAGGTCACAAGTTTCGTGTTGAAAAACCCGATTGATTTCACCGTGCCTTCAACGCCGTTTACCGCAACGTAATCGCCCACGACGAAAGGCTTGCTTCCGAGAATAATAAATCCGTTTGCAAGGTTGCTTAAACTGTCTTTGAGCGCAAGGGATATCGCAAGCCCGGCAGCCGAAATAAGCGCGACGAAACTCGCCGTCGAAATCCCCGCCGATTTGCCCGTCAGCAGCAATAAGCCGAAATAAAGCAAAACGCCCACGACCGACAACACAAAACTTGAAATGGTTTTGTCGATGTGCGCGCGCACCGAAAGTTTGTTCACGATAAGCAGTATAAGCTTCACCGCAAGCAACCCGAAAATAAACACGGCGACGGTACGCGCAATCGTCATACCGTCCCCCGTAAAGAATTCGATTAAGATTTTTTCAAATTCAGCCATAGTACCTTCTCGTTACTTCCACATTTTCTGGAAAATGCCGAAGATAAGTTTATCCGTTTTCTTTTGCGTCAAGTTACTTTGTCCCGTAACCGCCGCGTGTATCGACTTTTCGGTAAGTTGCGGCACAAGTGCGGTAAGGATATTGAACTCGATACTTTTTTCGTTTGAGGCAAGCGCGAAATATGCGTCGCCGTCAAAGTTCGTATGCGAGGGGGAAATTGCCCGCGCAAGCCCGTCGTGTGCAAGGTCGGCAAGGCGGTTTGCCTGAACTTTCGTGATTTTCGCATTAGTCAAGACGCACCCTATCGTTGTGTTTGCGCCGTGTTGTCCGACCGCGCCCGCCGTGAAAACTTTCAGACTGTCCAGGAAACTCCCATCGGGAGATTTGATACCTGCAATGATTTTGCCGTTGTCCACGACGTCACCCAATGCGTTCACGACCGATATAACCGCAACTTCCGCGCCGTTGATCGTCACGCTTGCAACGCCGAGCCCCGCCTTTGCGGCACATTCCATACCCAAAAGTTTGCCAACGGTCGCGCCCGTCCCCGCACCGATATTGCCGGAAGAAAATTCGTTTTCTTTTGCGTTTTTCGCGGCACTGTATCCCGCCGCCTTATCGGGAAACGCAAAGTTCTTGTATTCAAGGTCAAAAATCGACGCACCGACGACAATAGGCACGACTTGTTTCCCGACCTTAAAGCCTTTGCCCTGTTCCGAAAGATACTGCATAACGCCGCATGACGCTTCCAGCCCGAACGCACTGCCGCCCGACAGCACGACCGCGTTTACCTTTTCGACGGTTTTTTCGGGCGAAAGCAGGTCGGTTTCGCGCGTTGCGGGCGCTGCGCCTCGGACGCTGACGCCGCCGACTGCGCCGTCTTCGCAAATAATCGCGGTAACTCCCGTTCCGTTTGTTTCGTCGGTGAAATGACCGATTTTGAACTTATCAAGCATACTTCTTATTTGATTTTCAAAGCGGTTTCAAACGCTTCCTTCGTTGCGCTTGCGATACGTCCCGTCTTATCGGCGTCGCCGATGACGTAAATCCTTTCAAACATATCTTTCGCGTCTTTGTAAAGTTTGTTGTCGCTTCTTACGCCCAGACTGATAACGACGTTGTCGCAAGGAATTTCGCTTCTGTTTTTGGTTTTCGTATCTTCGACGACCACGCCTTTTTCGTTGATTTCGACAAGCATCTTGCCGGTAACGAATCTGGTGTCGTACTTTGAAAGTTTTTGCATTGCGTCGTCAACGTGCTGGAACCACATACCGGGCGCGATTTGGTTTTTGCCCTCGACCACGGTAACGTGATTGCCGTCTTTGCACAGATATTCCGACGTTTCGAGCCCCGTCATACCGCTGCCGGCGACGACGACCTGTTTGTTTTCAAGCTTGACCGCGCCCGACAAAATCTCGGTTGACGTGCAAACGTTATTGTTGTCAATGCCTTTTATGGACTTCGGCTTAATCGCCACGCCGCCCGTTGCGATAACGACCGCGTAAGGATTCATCTCTTTCAGCATTTCGACGGTCGCTTCCGTATTGAATTTAATATTCACGCCGAGTTTTGTTACCGACGTCATAAGGTCTTCCGTTGCCCACGCGATTTTGTCTTTGCCGGGACCTTTGTCCGCAAGGTTGAGCTGTCCGCCCGCAACCGCTTCTTTTTCGACAATCGTGACGTTGAAGCCGCGCCTTAACAAAACTTCCGCGCACATAAGCCCCGCTACGCCCGCGCCGACTATTACGACAAGCCTGCCGTTTCCGACCTTTTCGGTGATTTTGTCCATTTCGCCCTCGTGGCCGAGATACGGATTGAGCGAACACAACGTATGACTGCCGTGGAATGCCTGTTCTTCCATGCTCTGAATGCAGTATAAGCAGCAGATGCAACGGTGGATATCTTCGGGATGTCCCGACGCGCACTTGTTGACGAAATACGGATCGGCAATATGCGGACGACCGAGACTGATTAAGTCCTGCGTGCCTTCTTCAAGTTGCTGTTCCGCCTGTTCGGGAGTGCGGATAAGGTTTGCGGCAATCACGGGAATCTTGACGTTCTTCTTGACTTCCGCCGCCATATATTTTCTCCAACCGACGGGGAAAGACGTGGGTTCAAGCCAGTAGTTGAAAGTGTCGTAACTCGCCGACGATACGTCGATTGCGTCGACACCCGCCGCTTCAAGGCGTTTTGCCATTTCGACGCCTTCTTTCAGGTCGTATCCGACGCCGGGCTTTCCGATATAGGAATAGCACTCGTCCACGGTAAGCCTGACAAGAACGGGATAACCCGGGCAACGCTCCTTGATGCCCTTAATAATATTCAGCAAAAAGCGCATGCGGTTTTCAAGGCTTCCGCCGTATTCGTCGGTGCGACGGTTGGTGTACGGGCTTAAAAATTGCTGGATAAGATAGCCGTGCGACGCATGCAGTTCAACGGCGTCGACGCCCGCTTTTTGCAACCTTTCGGCAGCGTCGATAAAGTCCTTTTCAAGGTTGACGATTTGTTTATGCGAAAAAGCCCTCATCTTGCTGTCGGCAAACTTCGCGCGCTCCGTAACGGACGGAGCATAAACCTTCGGACACCAGTGCTTTTCCAGAAGTTTCGGCCCGACTTTCGGTACGACTTTGAAAATAAGCTTTTTGACGCATTTGATATTCTGGAACGGGATAAGAAGAGGAATCGTGCCGATGCAAAGCCCGAGATTCTGACGTCCGGGGTGATGAAGTTGCACCGCAAGTTTTCCGCCCGCCTCGTGTATGCGATCGGCGAATTTACGCATAGGTTCGATATGCGAATCCTTGCTCATCGAAAGTTGCGCGAACGCCGCCGCGCCGTGAAAATCGTTGACGCGCGTGATTTCCGTGATGATAAGAGCGGTGCCGCCCTTTGCGCGTTCAACGTAATAGTTCATAAGTTGCTCCGTGGGTTTACCGTCGAAGTCGCCCATACCGATAAGCATCGGTGCCATGACCACGCGGTTTTTGAGCTGCATGTTGCCGATTTTAATGGGGCTTAACAACATTTCGTATGCCATAATCTCTCCTTAATGTTTGAATAAATTTCAAAGTGAATATTATTATAGCACATATTAAGTAATATTACAAGGAAATTTTATCCGCATTAGTTTTTTTGCGCCGTCTTCTTCTTAAGTGCTTTTCCCGCATTTGACAAAACGGCGGCAAAGTTGTATAATATATTTGATTTGATAATCGCAAAAACCCGCATTTATCATGTCATTTTCAAAACTAAACTTCTTTTTCGGTGATATTATGACAAAACGCGAACAAGCAATGCAAAACTTCAAAAACGGATACAACTGTGCGCAAGCGGTTCTTCTTGCGTTTTCCGACGAACTTGAAATCGACGAAAAAACGCTTGCTCTCATATCGTCGTCGTTCGGCGGCGGCATGGGAAGAATGCGCGAAGTCTGCGGCGCGGTCAGCGGTATGTTTATGGTCGCGGGGCTTAAATACGGTTACTCCGATCCTTCGGCAAAACAAGAAAAGGCGGAACTTTACGCGCTTGTCCAGAATCTTGCGGCAGGTTTCAAGGAAAAAAACGGAAGCATTATCTGCAAGGAACTTCTGGGCGTTTCGGACACTTCCCCCACGCCCGAACCGCGCACCGCCGCTTATTATAAAAAGCGCCCTTGTGTTGAACTTGTCGGCGACGCGGCGGAACTTCTTGAAAATTTGTCTGGAAAATAAATAATTTCCCCCCTTAAAACTGTTTACAAAATCAAAATTGTGTGGTAATATAATCTTCGCTATGGACGTTTAACTCAGCTGGTAGAGTGTCTTCTTGACGTGGAGAAAGTCAGCGGTTCGAGTCCGTTAACGTCCACCAACAAAAACGCACAACCGATTTGGTTGTGCGTTTTTTGTTTGTGACTTACGGGGCAGAGAACCCAACCGCAGGTTGGCGTTCGGCGGTTGCTTGCAAACGCTTGCGTTATGCAGCGTGTCTATCTTAGCAGTCACTTTGTGTCGTTTCGCAATATATCTCAAAACTGCCCTATGCCGAGCAGCCCCGTTAACGTCACCTTTTGTCCGTATCCCGCGGGGTCCCCTATATAACGCGCTGACCGCAAGTGAAGAGAGAAGCAAGCGCTTGCATTTGCGGAAATCGAACGCAGCGGACATAGCCAACAACCGGATACGCAGTGTCAAATGCAAGGCATTAGTGCAAAGCACAGATAATAATAATTTTCCATTATCCTTGCTTTATCTGCTCAAAACAATGTTTTATCGCGTTGTTTTGTGTGTTGCGGCGCGGTTTGTATTTTTTGAATTTTTACAAAAAGCGGCGCAGCTCTTTGACGTTGGCATCGTAAAGTTTGATAAGTTCGCCGGCAAAAGGCGTGTCTTCTTCACGATAAAGATGCGACATTTTAACGACGTCGTTAATGCCCATGTTGTTGCCTTCGATAAGCATCTCGGCAATGTTCGTCGTGGACTTGTCAAGCCCCGATTTCATCTTTACGGCGGCCTTCATCATTGCCCTTTCCATTTTGTTGGGATACGTACCGTCTTTTGCGGACGGCTCGTCCCCGAGTTCTTTGGACGCCCTGTCGGACAAATCCATAATCTTGACTTTTTGTTTCCAGATGGTTTCGCGCAGTTTCGTGTCCTTGACGTTTTCCCAGATGTTGTCGATTGCGTCAACGCCGACGTTGCAGTTTTTTATTACTTCTTTCAAAAGATTCATATTTGCCTCCTTATCGGAGTTTGTGCAAAGCCGGAAAACTTATGCGAAAAAATGCCACCGCATTACACGGTGGCAGATTTCGGTTGTTTTGATTGTTACGCGTCGATGTCGGAAATGAACTTTTGCAGCGTTTCCTGCGCGTTGCCGAGATACAGATACACGCCGCTGTCGCGAGTGTACAAGGGGTTGTCAACGCCGGCGTAACCGGGTTTAAGGTCGTAGTTGAAGATGAAGATGTTTTTGCAATCCGCAACGTCAAGTACGGGCATTCCGTAAATGGGCGTGCCTTCCGCAGTGTTTGCGGCGGGGTTCAGAACGTCGTTTGCGCCGATTACTATCGTTGCGTCCGCCGTCTTGAACTCGGGGTTGATGTCGTCCATTTCGTACAAATCTTCGTAGTCAACGTCCGCCTCGCAAAGCAATACGTTCATGTGTCCGGGCATACGTCCCGCAACGGGGTGAATTGCGTATTTCACTTTCGTTCCGCCCGCGGCGAGCTTATCCGCAAGTTGTTTTACAAGGTGTTGCGCCTGCGCGATAGCCATGCCGTATCCGGGAACGATGATGACTTCTTTCGCGTCACGCAAAAGTTTTGCGGGGTTTTCAACCTTTTCAGCGGGGTTTTCTTCCGCCTTTACTTCAACGGTCGCAGGTTTTTCTTCTTCCGCCTTTTCAAGCGTTATTTCCGACGGTTTGTCCATGTCGGCGATAAACTTTTGAAGGGTATCCTGCGCGTTGCCGAGATACAGGTGAACGCCCTTTTCGCGTGAATACAAGGGGTTATCTACGCCCGCATAGCCGGGTTTTAAGTCATAGTTGAAGATGAAGATATTTTTGCAATCCGCAACGTCAAGTACGGGCATTCCGTAAATCGGCGTGCCTTCCGCGGTGTTCGCGGCGGGGTTCAGAACGTCGTTTGCGCCGATTACTATCGTTGCGTCCGCCGTCTTGAACTCGGGGTTGATGTCGTCCATTTCGTACAAATCTTCGTAGTCAACGTCCGCCTCGCAAAGCAATACGTTCATGTGTCCGGGCATACGTCCCGCAACGGGGTGAATTGCGTATTTCACTTTCGTTCCGCCCGCGGCGAGCTTATCCGCAAGTTGTTTTACAAGGTGCTGTGCCTGCGCGATAGCCATGCCGTATCCGGGAACGATAATGACTTCTTTTGCGCCGTTAAGGCTTGCAGCGTAGTTGGTTTCGGTCTTGACTTCGACAGGTTTTGCCTCCGTCTTTTCGGCCTTGATTTCCGTCGTGGTTTCAACGGGTTTGTCCATATCTGCGATAAACTTTTGCAGGGTTTCCTGTGCGTTGCCGAGATACAGATGCACGCCGTTTTCGCGGGTATAAATGGGGTTATCTACGCCCGCATAGCCGGGCTTTAAGTCATAGTTGAAGATGAAGATATTTTTGCAATCCGCAACGTCCAGAACGGGCATTCCGTAAATCGGCGTGCCTTCCGCAGTATTTGCGGCAGGGTTCAGAACGTCGTTCGCGCCGATGACAATGGTTGCGTCCGCCGTCTTGAACTCGGGGTTGATGTCGTCCATTTCAAACAAGTCTTCGTACTCCACGTTGGCTTCGCACAAAAGAACGTTCATATGCCCCGGCATACGTCCCGCGACGGGGTGGATTGCATATTTCACTTTCGTTCCGTTTGCCGTGAGTTTATCCGCAAGTTGTTTTACAAGGTGCTGCGCCTGCGCGATAGCCATGCCGTATCCGGGAACGATGATGACTTCTTTCGCGTTGTTCAAAGTTGCGGCATAGTTGATTTCCGTCTTGACAACGGGTGTTTCTTCCGCCTTGACTTCCTTTTTCACTTCGGCGGGTTTCGCTTCCGCCTTGACTTCGACCTTTTCGGGGGCGGTTTTTTGAGCATTGTCGTTGGACGACGTGCCGCCGAGAAGGATTGCGCCGAGTTTTCTATTCATCGCCTTGCACATGATTTGCGTCAAGAGAAGTCCCGACGCGCCGACGATACCGCCGACCGCAACGAGCAACAAGTCGTTGATTGCAAGACCTGCGATTGCGCCGGCAACGCCCGAAAGGCTGTTAAGCAGCGAAATCGTAATGGGCATATCCGCGCCGCCTACGCGAATCGCGAAAATGTATCCGAAGAATCCCGAAATTACGAACAGCAATGCGATCATAATCCCGCAAAATGCTTTCAGGTCGATACCGAGAGCAATTTTGCCGCTGCCCGAAAGAGCCGCAATTGCCGCAAAGACAACGATAAGCGCAAGCGTCAGGCAAAGACTGCCGACGGTCATCGCCTGATGTCCTTTGTAAACGACGGGTTTTTGCGGAAGAATCTTGTGAAGTTTGCCGGCTGCGACAAGGCTGCCGATAAGGGTAATCATACCGACCGCAAACGCAAGAACCGACGTCGTTGTCGAGAACGCGTCAAAGCCCGTGCCTACGCCGAGCATCGCAAACGCACCGACGATTGCCGAAGCCGCGCCGCCCAGACCGTTAAGAAGAGCGACCATTTGCGGCATCTGAATCATTTTGACTTTCTTTGCAAGGACAATACCCGCAACCGCGCCGAGCGCAAGACCGATATAGAGCGTCCATACCGCCGCAATGTGGCTTGTGCCGTTGCCGTACACGATAATAAGGATAATCGCAAGGAGCATGCAAATCGCGCTGAAACGATTGCCGATTTTGCTGTAAGCGACTTTTCCCATCATCGCGATGCCCAAAAGCACGCCAAGCGACAATACGATTGCCATTGCAAGGTAAACCCAATCGCGCGCCGATGTGCCCGCGCCTTTTGCGATGACGTCCATGCAGCAGATTACCGCAAGGAGCCCTGCGCCCGCAACTGCCGACGCCGCGTAAATCCAGGGTTGCCCTTTCGCTTTCTTTTTCGCAATCATGCCGAGCATACGGTCGGTAACCATAAAGCCGCCGACGACGTTGACCATCGCGAGAGCGATTGCAAGTGAACCGAATATCGCGGAAAGCACGATGCCCGCCGTGCCGAGTTTGAAAAGCGAGGCACTTGCCGACAACGCTCCAAGCACCGTAACGCCCGACAAAGCGTTCATACCCGACATAAGCGGGGTGTGCAAAAGCGTCGGAACGTTTGAAATAAGTTTGTAACCGACAAGCGTCGCTACAACGAATACGCCAAGAAGAATCAGCTGAAAGTAAATCGCTTTTTCAAGGCCGAAATTGCCCATTGCGAGCGCGCCGGTAATAACAGAGTTTAACGTTGATAACATATTAAATTCCTGCCTGTATCATTATTAAAAATACCCCCTGCCCGAAAGCAGGCAGGGGATTGCCTTTTGTTGATAAAAGTTAATGCTGTGAAGCGGTTTTCGCCATATTCGCCGTTGAAGCGGTGATTATCATCGTTTAAGCGGCGGATTTTGAATGAGATTTTGACGTTTCTTGCGATGTTCTGAAAATTCTCAATAACAGATTTCAGCATCGCGTTAATATCAAAATTTACATTCATTAAGCAACGAGATTTAGATGAAGTTCTGACGTTTCTTTTAAGGTTCCGAGTTTTCCAGTGTACTATTGCGTACACGAAAACTCGGGTTCTTAAAAAAACTCAGAAATTCGCTAAATGTCGATGCTTAAAGTCCCATCGCCTCGCGAGCACCTTTATGTACGATTTCACCGTCAATCGTTACGAGAATGCTTTGTACGATTTCGTCGTTCATGTCGAGTTTAATGCTGCCGTCTTTTGCGAGGAACGCAAGCAGATTGTAGATGTTGTATGCGAAGAGCCAGGTCGAGCTGGTGGGAAGTTGACCGGGGATATTCTTGATACCTTCGATAATGACGTTGTGTTTAATGTCGCGGATACCGGGAGTGGTGATCGCGCAGTTGCCGCCCTGGTCGATGGAAATATCGATAATTGCAGAGCCGGGCTTCATGGAAGCGACCATTTCATCGGTAAGGAGCGTGGGAGCGAGTTGTCCTTGAAGGAGTGCCGAGCAGAAGATGATGTCGGCGTTTTTGACCGCGTCTGCAAGTGCCGCGCGCTCTTTTTCAAGCCATTCTTCGGGAAGACGTTTTGCATATTCGACAACGCCTACGCGACGTACCGCGATTTCTTCGGGAACACCGGTCGGGACGATTTTCGCGCCGAGCGACATTGCCTGTTCGTTTGCGGAAGGACGGATATCGGCAGAATATACTTTCGCGCCGAGACCTTTTGCGGTTGCGACCGCACGAAGACCTGCAACGCCGGTACCGATGACGAGAACGTTTGCGGGTTGGATAACGCCGACTGCCGAGCCGATCAAAGGCATGAATTTGGAGATGTCGTTTGCGCCCATGAGCATGCCCTTATAGCCTGCACAGGTGCTCATCGAGGACAAAGCGTCCATGGATTGTGCGCGGGAGATACGAGGTACGCCGTCAAGGGTAAGACCGATAACGCCTGCCGCCGCCATATCTTTGACCATCTGGTGGTTTACGGGAGACGCGGGGTGAATGAACGTAATAATATATTGACCTTTGTGCATCATCTCGATTTCGTGTTTGCCCTTTTCTTCGTTGAAGAGAGGTTCCTTAACTTTCAGGATAACGTCGGATTTTGCAAAAATTTCTTCGCAATCTTCAAGAATGGTTGCGCCTGCGGCAAGGTAATCCTTGTCATGGTAGTGCGAGCCTTCGCCTGCGCCTTTTTCAAAAAGAACGGTCATGCCTGCGGCGACCATTTTCTTTACGGTGTCGGGGATTGCAGCAACACGCGCTTCGTCGTGCATAATTTCCTTGGGGATACCAACTATCATTATTATTTCTCCTTAATTTTCGGCTTTCGCCCTTATTTTATAATTTCGCGCTTTCGCGCATATTTTACTTTTCTTTTTTCGCCTTTATGGGGACGCTGTATTCGTTCTTCGGACTGCTTAAAACGATGCTCGTCTGAGTCTTTGAAACGCCGGGGATACTCTTGATTTCGTTCAGCACGCTTTCAAGCGTTTTCGTATTGTCGGTGACGACTTTCAAAAAGTAATCGAATTCCCCCGCGATATACAGACATTCCGCAATGTGGCGGTTGTCCTTGACCGCGGCGACGAAACCGTCGTTGAACTTCGGATGGTCGATTGCGACGCTTATGAGCGCGGTGACGTCTTTGCCGAGTTTTTCGGGGACGATAATCGCGGCATAGCCTTTGATAACCCCCGAGTTTTCAAGTTTTTTGATGCGTTCGATAACGGTGGACGTGGACAGCTTAACCTTCTCGGCGATTTCGGACGAATTCGCACGAGCGTTTTTCATAAGACACTGCAAAATTTTTACGTCGGTGTTATCCACGGTTATCTCCTTTTTTCTTACTATTCGATTTTAACATACGTTATATGCGGTGTAAACGAAATTATTGATTTTTTTCCGAATTTTTTACGGAAAAGCGTTCTTGTAACAAAATTTTTTTCGGAAAACCCCAAAAATAACAAAAAACTTCAATATCATTCAAAATATTACGATACAACGTCGCGGGCGCACGAAAAAACGGCCGTCGCCGACCGTTTCGTTTTCGTTATTTGCCGCGCAAGGTTACCGTTTTGTCCGTCTCGTACAATATAGCGTAATAGGTATCCGTCCACTTCCCTTTCGTCGGATATTCCATTATTCTTTCCTTGGCGTGCGGGGTGTAATCGGTGCTTAAAATATTCGCGCCGGACTCGATTCCGTTTTTGTACCAGTGTTCTTTCACGACGACGTATCTGTCCAGCCTTGTTCTGACCATAAAGTTATCGCGGTTTATCGCCTGCGCTATACGTTCCTTGTGTTTCGTCGGATCGTTCAGAACCACGGTGAACGAGAAACGGGAATAATCCTTGTCTTTTTTCAGGACGGTAGCGTATTCAAGGGCGATATTCATCGCGCTTTTTTGCATATCGGGATCGCGCTGCATGTACGTTTTCAGGCTGTCCTTTTCGTGCAACAGGAAAATGATTTTCCCTTTCAGACTTTCAACGGTTGGATAAGCGTTTTTCGCGCGGAATTCGTCAAAGTCGGAAACGCCCGCCGCGTCAAGCAGTTTTTTGGGAGTAACGAGTTTTTCGCCGAAGTTTTCAAACAGCATTTTGTCGAATTTATCAAAGGCTTCGAGGTCGAATTTTTTGCCGCCTTTCGGCTCCACAAGGACGATAATCGGCAAAGCGTTTTCGTTTCTGTCCATCCACATTCTGATTTCTTTAAGACCTTTGTCGAAGTCGATCATCGTGCTGTTCGTTTCCAGCATATCGCTGTGCAGACACTCGATTCTGAACCCGTCGGCGGTTTTCACCTTATTCGCGTCAAGTTCGATACTTCGGATACCGGCGTTGAGCTGTTCGGTAATCGTGTCGAAGATATAATCGTATTGCTTTCCCATTATCGCCGCAAGCGGGCCGTGATAAAAATACTTCGTTTCGGGAGTGAGCCCCGTTTTGTAACTGTTGTGCGACGCGATATACCTTATCTCGTTAAGCTTTGCGCCGAGGACTTCCGCCATATCGGTGCGGGTAAGAAAATCCTCGTCGTTCACCTTTGAAAAGTTTTCGTCGACAGCGTAACGCTGTTCAAGAAGCGCGACGTATTCATTCTGCCAGTCCGCCCAGACGCTTTTCGCGTCCTTTGCCGAAACGGTTGCCGCGATAAATCCCGACAGCGCAACGAGAAAATACGCCGAAAAGCCCCATATAAAAATGACAAGCGCCCATTTTGCGCCCTTTTTCATCGGTTTTTTCGTTCTTTCTTTTTTGTCCATAATATATCCACCCAAAACTATTCTTATATAAATAATTTACCATATAAAATGCGGGTTTGTAAACACGTTTTTTTCGGCGGAAAAATATTTTTGGGATTTTTTTTCATTTTTTTATCAAAAAATATTGACTTCGTCATTTTTTGTGCTATGATATATATCGTCAGGCGATATACATAAGGAGGCGAAATAAAATGGCAATAAGCGCCGATATGCTGCGCGGTCACACCGAAACGATAATTCTCGCGCAACTTATCAAAAACGACAGTTACGGCTATGAAATAAGCAAAGCGATCGAAGACCTTAGTCACGGCGAACTTGTCCTTAAAGACGCCACCCTTTACACTGCCTTCCGCCGTATGGAACACGACGGGTTTATCGAAAGTTACTGGGGCGAAAGCGACGCCGGCGCAAGACGCAGATATTACCGCATCACGGAAAAAGGCCGCGCCTTTTACGACTTCAACAAAACCAACTGGTTTGATACCATAAAAATAATGAAAGACTTAATCAACGGAGGAACAAAATAATATGTTAATCGACCGCTTCAAAAAGTATCTCGAACAACAATTCCGCGCCATCTCTCCCACAAAAGAGGCAATGGAATACCGCGAAGAAGTTTTGCAAAACCTTCTCGACCGCGCGCAGGAATACAAGATAAAAGGTATGACGGACGAAAACGCCATCTATGACCTGTGCATCGACAGTCTCGGAAACTTCAAAGACACGCTCGTCGATTTTGAAAACCGTCTGGACAACGTAAAGCGCGCTGTGCCCCGCATCGGCGCAAGAGTGCTCACCGGCATCGCAATCGCGCTGTTTGTCGTGATCGGATATCTTTCGGTCAGCTTCGCAACCCGCGCCTGGGACAAAACCTGGCTCATTCTTGTGGGCGGCGCGTTTATGGGCGTTATCGCAGGCGCGATTTTCGGTATTATCGTCCTTGCGAAAAAGAAAAGACACCTTGCAATCCGCGGTCTGTCGCACGTCATCATCGCGCTTACGTTCACGTTTATTTTCCTTATTCTGCAAATACTCGTGCACTTCAAGTACAGCTGGATGACCTTCCTTGTAATGTTGGTCGCAATGCTTATCACCGACACCGCCGAGGCGTATTCTTACAACAGCAAATCAAGGCTTTTCGACCTGCTTATAACCGTTGAAGTAACCGCCGTTATGGTGTACGTAATGCTGGGTGTGGCGCACGTTATCCCGTGGCATCCGTCGTGGCTTCTTCCCGTCGGCGCAGCCCTTCTCGACGTCGTTATCCTTATCGCATCTCTTGTGAGTTATTCAAAGAAAAAGGATAAGGCGGCAGCCGAAAAGAAAGCGCGCATTGACGAAGCGTACTACACAATGTGGAACGACGAAAACAAATAACATCTTTATCTCGTAAAAACGATACGATAAAACACTGATTTTGAAACTATGAGCAAAACTATAAAAGCCGAAATGTGGGATAAGATGCAATATCTTTTCCGAAACTATTACGACCGTATGGTGCACGCAACCCTGACTTTCGACGGGCTGCTGGACGCCGACGCGCTTAAAAACGTGCTGGTCATAATGTGCGAAAAAGCTCCCGTGCTTCACAGTAGTTTTCACGAGAATCCCGTAAATCCTTACTGGAAGGTGGAGCCTTACACCGTCGACGATATCCTGACAATAAAAGACAGCGACGACCCCGAAAAAGAAGCGTACGATTTCCTGTGTCAGAGTATCCCCGTTTCAAGCAACGTACAGTTTAAGGTGATTGTCCTGAACAAGGACGGAAAATCGACGTTTGCGATGATCGTCAACCATATGTGCTTTGACGGCGGCGACTTCAAATACTTTTTGAAAAAACTTGCAAAAAACTACAACGCGATTTTAAGCGGCGAAAACCCCACCGACCTTAAACAAGGTACGAGAAGCGCGGAACAGGTTTATACGAAACTCGACGCAGCCGACAAAAAGGTCGCGAAAGGTCTTTACAAAAACATCAGCGCGGTGAAAGACAAACACGTATTTCCGCTGACCGAACCCCGTCCCGACGACCACACGATGATCAACATCAGAAAAATCGACCGCGACACTTTCCTTAATATGAAAAAAGCGGGAAAACGTCTGGGCGTTACCGTCAACGATATGCTGCTTGCGGCGTACGTGCGCGCGCTTTACGATATTTCGGGCATGCGCGACGACGAAACCCTTTCAATCCCCTGCATGGTCGATTTGCGCCGTCATATCGAAGGCGGCGACGAAGCCGGCGGACTTGCGAATCACACGGGATTTATGCTTTGCACGGTGCATAATAAGGGCGAAACGATCAACGATACGCTTATCAACGTCATGCGTTCCACAAAGAAAAGCAAGCGCGACAAATACATGGGGCTTTACAGCCTGCCTCTTCTGAAACTCGCCTATACCATACTACCCTTTTCGATTTCGGAATTCGCAATCAAAATCGGGTACGACAACCCGCTTATCGGTATGAGCAACATCGGGCTTCTTCCCGTCGATAAACTGACTTTCGGCAATGCGAAACCCGTTGACGGATTTATGACGGGCGCGGTCAAGTACAAACCCTTTATGCAGCTTGCGCTCACAACCTTAAACGACGTCGTAACGATGACGATTGCAATCCGCGGCAACGACGACGACAAAAAAATCGTTGAAAAATTCTTTGACCTTATCGTGGAAAACGTGAAAGAATTCGACCGCTTAAACGCAAGATAATTTCCTTCCCCCTTATATATTTAAGAAACGCCCCGATTTTTCGGGGCGCTTCTTTTTTTCTTCGTTTATTTCGCAAGGCGTTTTATCGCCTCTTTCGCGCTGTCAAGGAAGTCCGCGTCAAGTGACTCGACGTTGCCTTCGTCGCAGGCTTTTGCGATGTTTTTGTCAAACGGAATCCGTCCGAGAACTTTCAGGTCGAATTCGGTTGCGACTTCGTCGACCTTGCTGTCGCCGAAAATCGAAAACTCTTTGCCACAGTCCGGGCATTTGACGTAACTCATATTCTCAACGACGCCCAGCACGGGGATATTCATCATATTTGCCATCTTCACGGCTTTGCCGACAATCATCGACACGAGTTCCTGCGGGCTTGTCACGACGATGATACCGTCGACGTTCAGGCTTTGGAAAACCGTAAGAGGCACGTCGCCCGTTCCGGGAGGCATATCGACGTACATAAAGTCCACGTCGCCCCAGACGCAATCCGTCCAGAACTGTTTCACCATGCCCGCGATGACGGGACCGCGCCATACGACGGGATCGTTATTGTGTTCCAGCAAAAGGTTTGCCGACATAATTTCAATGCCGCCTTTCGATTTCACGGGATAAAAGAAACTGCCGTCGCTGTCGATGGGACCGTCCACGTTAAACATGTGCGGAATCGACGGACCGGTAATATCAGCGTCCAGAATCGCCGTCTTAAACCCTTGTTTTGCCGTAATCGACGCCATAAGCCCCGTTACGAGAGATTTGCCCACGCCGCCTTTTCCCGACACGATGCCGATAACGTGTTTGACCTTCGACAATGCGTTTACGGGGACGGTGAAGTCGGTTTTTTCGCTGCAACTTCCGTGGCTTTCGCAGGAGCTGCAATCGTGCGTACATTCACTCATAAATTCACTTCCTGTTTTCAATATTATTTATCAAAAATTCGATACCGATTTTCAAATCGTCATAAGTATCGTCAAAATTGCCGGTATAATACGGATCCGCGACGTCGCGGGATTGCCCTGCATATTCCAGAAACTTTTTTACCTTATTTTTTTCGTCGGGCGCGAAAAGATTTCTGAGATACGCAACGTTTTTGTCATCCATTCCCAAAAACAAATCGTATTTGTCGTAATCGGTTTTTCTGACCTGTTTCGAATAATGCGGGAACGTCGGTACATCGTGCTCTTTCAGTTTTTTCAGCGCGTCGGGATAAACGGGATTGCCCGCTTCGAGCCCGCACGTCGCGGCGGAGTCGATAACGTATTTTTCCGATATCCCCCGCTTTTTCAAGGCGTCTTTCATCATAAATTCCGCCATTGCGCTGCGGCAGATGTTTCCAAGGCACACAAACATTATTTTCATAAAGTATATGATACCACTTTAATATCGGAAAGTCAACGGCGAACGGTTGACATAAAAGCGCGCGGTGATATAATTTATTACGATTGTATGGAAGAATATATTAAAATTATCGTATATATTTTTGCAGGCATTGGCGCAGGCATAGGCACGGGATTTGCGGGATTGTCCGCCGCCGCGTTTATCGCACCGATGCTTGTCGCATTTCTGGACTTCCCATCGTACGACGCCATCGGTATCGCGCTGATTTCCGACGTTCTGGCGTCCGCCGTGTCCGCAACCGCTTACGCCGTCGATAAAAACATTGACGTGAAAAAAGGCTCGAAAATGCTTGTCATCGTTTTGTGTTTTACGGTTCTCGGGAGTTTTCTTGCGTCAAAAATCGACAATCACCTTATGGGCAACTTTTCCATTTTCGCAACGTCACTACTCGGGCTTAAATTCATACTCGTTCCCGTCAACGGCAGAGATCCCTTAAAGGACCGCTTGTACAAAAACAAATGGTGCGACGCGGTGCAAACATTCGCGCTGTCGGCAATGATTGGTATGATTTGCGGATTCGTCGGCGCGGGCGGTGGCATGATGATGCTCCTTGTGCTCACGTCGTTTATGGGATTTCCGCTTAAAAAGGCGGTCGGTACAAGCGTGTTTATCATGACGTTTACCGCGCTTGTCGGGGCGGTATCGCATTTCGGAATCGGCGGTTTGCCCGACACTACGGCAATGATAACCTGCATATTCAGCACGCTCGTTTCGGCGCAACTTGCCGCACTTATCGCAAACAAGGTAAAGCCCAAAACGCTTAATATTACCGTCGGCGTGGTGCTTTTAATCCTTGGCATAGTGATGCTTGTTTTGCACTCGTTCTTCTGAAAAACCGCATTTAAAAACCCGCAGACTGCGGGTTTTGTTTTATTCATTATCTTGATTTTGTTTTTCTAACAATTGTTTTAAGTATATCCTTTGTTCGTTTGTGTTGTTGCATATTTTTTCAATATTCCATGCAATTTCAATAATAAACTCAAAAATACAGAACATTAATACAACGCCGAAAATCGCAACAAGGATTGTCGGCTTTTTAAGAATAAGTGCACACAAAACAACCGCCAAAGTACCTAAAACAAAATATACCCATGCAAAAACGTTTGCTATCTTTTTCCAGTTTCCTTTTCCCGCATGATAATAGTCATCACGGATTTTTTGACCTTCGTCCAGCCGTACGCTTATTGCATTTTTACCTTTTATATTTCTGATCATTTCGTTACATTTTTTGCAGATGTGTTGATTGTCCGCTGTAACGATTTCCATGTTTTTTTCACTTATTTCTTTTCCACAAATTGCACATTTCATTTTTTTCTCCCCCCAAAATATCATACGGATTTTTTGGCTTTTCTTTCCGCCTTTTTCGCTTCTCTTTTTTTGAGGACTTCTTCGTGTCTTAAATCGATTTTGTCTTCGATGTCGCCGACGGTCGTCTGGAAGCGCACGTTATACTTTTTATCAAGCGCCCACATCGCCGCAAATACGACGACAAGTATCGACCATACCACCGCAAGCACTTTCCACATTGCGGGCGTTATTCCGCGGTACAGACCGAAGAACGACTGTATGTCGATAAACGACAGCTGTACGAAGTAACACAGCACCAGAAGTGCGATTACGCCCACGAAAAGCACCGCGTGCAACAGATTGAACGGCCAGCACGATTTGAACACGAACAGATATCCCGCAAACACGGTCGCAAGGAAATACAGCGCGTGCTGTTCGTCCGGAGAAAGCCCCGTGAGTATCGTCTGCGTTGTGATTACGATTGCGATAATACCCGCCATTACGGTTACTATGCCGGGCACCGCGTTCATAATGACTTTTGGCAAAAACCTGCCTTCCACCCTGTTTTTATTGGGTTCGAGCGCGAGTATTCCCGACGGAATCCCGATCGTCACGCCGCCAAGTAGCGTAAGGTGTCTTGGCTCGAACGGCAGAATCGACGGCACGATAAGGAACAACAGCGCGATAAGCAAGTTGTATCCCGTCTTCACAAGGAACAACGACGCCGACCTTTCAAGGTTGTTTATGGAACGTCTGCCTTCCGCAACGACTTTCGGCATCGACGCGAAATTGCTGTCAAGAAGCACCAGACTGCTCACGTTCTTCGCGGCGTCCGAGCCCGAAGCCATCGCGATCGAACAGTCGGATTCCTTTAATGCAAGCACGTCGTTGACGCCGTCGCCCGTCATCGCAACGGTGTGTCCGTTTGCTTTCAGGGCTTTTACAAGCAACAATTTCTGATCGGGCAGAACCCTGCCGAATATCGTGTATTTTTCCGCCGCGTCGATGACTTCCTCGTCGGTTTTCAGGGTTGACATATCAATGATACTGTCGCAATCGGAAAGCCCTGCGCGTTTTGCGACGGCGCGCACGGTAACGGGGTTGTCGCCCGAAATGATTTTAACGGTAACACCCTGATCCCTGAAATATTGCAGCGTATCGGGGGCTTCCTTTCTTATTTTATCGGCGATGAATATAAACCCTTCCGCTTTCAGTCCGTCGGGAAGGCTGTGCCCGATAATTTCGACGTCCGACGACGCAAGGACAAGCACCCTGAGCCCTTCTTCCGCCTTTTCGCGCGTGATTGCTTTTATTTCTTCCGCGGTATTAGGGAAAACGAATTCGGGCGCGCCCAGAACGTAACTTCTGCCGTCGATAACCGCGCCGCTCCACTTTCTGTCCGACGAAAACGGCACGACAACACTGACTTCGCCCGCCGCCTCGTACTGCCCGACGTAATTTTTGACCGCCGCCGCCGTTGCGTTTTCGTCCTTGACGGCGTCCGACAGGTTTTTAAGGTGGCGGCAGAACTCGTCTTCCGACAAATCGACGGTTTTTATACCGTGGATTTCCATACTGCCTTCGGTAATCGTGCCCGTTTTATCAAGACACAGCACGTCAACCCTTGCAAGCGTTTCGACGCAGTACATATCCTGCGCGAGGGTGTGGTGTCTTGCAAGCCTTATTACGCTCAGACAGAACACGACCGACGTAAGCGCGACAAGACCGCTCGGAATCATGCCGACCAACGAGCCGATTGTCGTCAGCACCGTACTGTTCATATCGTTGCCCTGAATGTAATATTTGACTGAAAACAAAGCGATGCCCAGCGGCACAATGACCACCGACATCGTTTTTACGATTTTATTTAACGAATTTTTGATGACCGAAACGGGTTTTTTGAAATACTTCGCGCCGGCGGATATTTTCATTGCGAAGTTATCCATGCCGACGTGCACGACTTTTGCTTTTGCGCGTCCCGATACGACGTAACTTCCCGACATAAGGCTGTCGCCCGCGTTTTTCACGATTGCGTCGGGCTCACCGGTGATAAGGCTTTCGTTGACCTCGATACTGCCTTCGACAACGACCGAATCCGCGCAAATCTGGTGTCCCGCCTGCAATATCGTAACGTCGTCCATAACGACGTTTTTCACGGCGATTTCCTTTTCTTCTCCGTCGCGGATAACCCTGACTTTAGGGGCGGAAATGAGCGACAGTTTATCCATCGTGTGCTTTGCGCGAAGTTCCTGCACGATACCGATAAGCGTATTGCAGACGCACAGTATCACGAAACCGTAATTGCCCATGCCGTCCTCGTCGAATCCCGAAAACGCCGCGACGATGATTGCCATCACGAAAAACACGAAGTTGAAAAACGTGAAGGTGTTGTCGATAAGTATTCTGAGTACGCTTTTGGTTTTTATTGTTTGCAATCCGTTGACGAGCCCGCTCTTGACGCGCGTTTCGACTTCTTCGGACGTGAGTCCCGTTATGAGATTGCAGTCGGTGTTTTTGATTTCTTCCATACTTTCCACGTTGCGTTAAATTAATTTTATTATTGCATTAAATATACGTTGTTGTCAAGAAATGAAAAAATATCCGCCGACTTTACCGATTTTTTTCAACGAAAAAGGATAGCGAAAACTCGCTATCCTTCATTATCGTGTTTGTTTTACTTATTTGTTTGAAATCTTTTTGTCAAAGTTTTCAAGCGCGCGGACAGAAATTGCATAGCAATCCGCAAGACAATCTTTGTTAAGGTTGTCGTAACTGTCTTTAAGCGTGTGGTAATAATCTTCCAGAACGTGGTTCAGAGCGGTGATACCCGTTGCCCTGAAACCTGCCTGTGCGAACGCTGCGCTGTCGGTTGCTCCGCCGAAGGGAGGAACAAGAGTTTTGTTGCAGGGAATGCCCAGTTCTTTTGCCGCTTCCATAAAGCTGTCGGAAACTTCCTTGTCGGCTTTGACGGTTGCGTTAAGGTCGCGGTAATTTACGCCCAGGAATTTCGGATCGTGAATAGTGTCGAAAGAATAAATCCAAGTGGGAACGTCGTCGAATTCGCCTTTGTGTTGTTCGCACCACGCTTTCGCTCCGCGGAGTCCCGCTTCTTCGGAGCCGGACAGGATAACGCCGACTTCGGTATGTTCAAGTTCGATACCCTCGTCTTTCATCGCTTTAAGGATCGCGATGCCCATAAGGCAAGCCGTAAGGTTGTCGTTTGCGCCGTCAACCGTCGTGTTCGGATCCCACATGCGGTACATACCGAAATAGAAAGGTACGAATGCAAGGTTCGCGATGCCAAGCCAGAACAGAACGCCGTTTTCGGGTTTAAGAATCATGGGTTTGAAACCGGTGAGTATAGCCGCCGCAAGGTTGCATCCCATAAGGAACAACGCGCCAAGGACAACGATAACGATGTTCGCTTCGTAAACCTTACCACCGAACTTATTGTTGACGGGCCAGTTCCACGCTGCGTCGGGGTGACCGTTGAAAAATACGCGACCTTTGACTTCTCCCGTGCATTTCTTGATTGCGGTAACGTTCGTGCCCGTCTTTTCGGGGAACAGGAAGTCGAAAGTCTTTTTGTAAAGACCGAATTGCATTATCATTACGTAGAAACCGAAAACGATAAGCGCAAAGCCTAAAATCGGCAGGAAGAAGTATGCGATAAGCCCCGCAAGAACACAGGTGATCGTGATATAAATCCAGCCGAAAAAGCTGCCGGGATTTTCCTTAAACGATTCAACGTCGGAGCGTTCGCATCCGCAGTCTTTTTTAAGGACGTCAGCCATATACTCGCAAGCGATTCTTTCGCCTTCTTCGCCGGGAGTACGTTTGGGCATATCCTTGCAGATATGGGTGATTTCGTCAACCATATATTGCGCGGCGTCTGCCTTTTTTTCAATCAATTTTGAAAAATTTGCCATAATGTTCTCCTCTTATTTTTTATATTTATATGATAATCATATCATAAAAACGACGCTCTTTTCAAACAAACGACGTCTTTATTTTTTTTACTATACAAACAACCAAAAATATACAGTAAAAACCGCAAAAAACCGTCAGACGTCAACGATAATGCCTTCTTTCACGAACTCGCGGGCGTCGCGCGGCGACTTTCCTTTGTATTTCTGGAAGTTGCGGTTGAAACTACGCACGCTGTCGTAACCCGCCTTTTTTGAGATTTCCGCGACGGAAAGCGTGGTCGAATACAACAGATCGGTTGCGTAATTTATGCGGTAAATATTCACGACGTCGGAAAAATTCGCGCCGAAATATTCGTTGAAAACAGCCGAAAGATAATTGTAAGAATATCCCATTTTGTCGGACAGGTCTTTCAGGCTTATATCTTCCGTGAAGTTGTGCGAAACGTATTTCGCGATTGCGTTCAAAACGTCCACCTTCTTTTTGTCGACGGGGATAAACGCCGTGTGCGTCTCGAACTCCGCAAGAATATGATACAAAACGGCTTTTTGCTTGAACGTGTTGGTAACAAGGGGCATTTTCCTTGTCAGCGATTCCGCAAAATCTATCGAGAAAACGGGAAAAGTCGCGATGTAGCCATCGTGCTTTTCGTAAAAGTCGGGAACCCAATCCTTTGAAAACTTGCAGATGAAAACGTTGCTGTAATCGGGCGTTTCGTAAGCGTGCGCGAACTTTGGCGGAATTACCATGCACTTCCCCGCGCGAAGACGATAAATTCTGTCCAGCACGGTAACGTTTGCAAGCCCGTCGTTGCAGTATAAAAACTCGTACGTTTCGTTGCAATGCATCGGGAAGCATAAGTTCTTTTCAACGTCGAAAGATAAATGATTTTCCCCTGCCTGTTTGTGTTTTTCAAAATCCAACATATCCCACCTACCGTAAATTATGTCTATATTTTACCACCGAATAAGAAAATAATCAAGCCCTCCCGAAAAATAGGAGGGCCTTAACTTATTCTGCTTGTTCTGTTTTTTGTTCGGCTTTTGGAATTTCGGCGTTATCGTCGTCCCGCCTGAACCCTTCGACGTCGGAAACGGGAAGAGAGAAAACTATCGCGCCTGCATCGGTGCCCGCGCCCGCCGTCGTTACGATGGAGCGCATAATGTCCGCTTTCTTTTCCTTTTTCGCAACGATGATAATGATTTCTTTTTCGCTTGCAATCGACACGTTGAAGAATTTCTCGGTGCCCATGCCGCCCGTACCCTTTGCGTGGATAACGGTGCCGCCGCCCGCGCCGGCAGCCCTTGCGGCGTCCATAACGGCGTCGGTATGCCCTTCGTTTGCAATCGCGAGAATGAGTTCGTATTCAAAATTTATATCGGGTGCTTTCATATCCTTGTTTCCTCCGTTCAAAAAATTGAGGGTGCTGCCGCCGCCGACGCTTTTAATCGGGACGGAAATCACAATGCCGTTGCCGGGTGCGTCGATGTAAAGACGGCATCGTTCTTCCGTGATGAGCGACTTCGTTTTGTTTTCGTCCGCGACCGCAAAAAGGATTCTCTTATCGGTGGACTCGATCCCCCACAAATCGCGTATCTTCTGCGACGCGGTGCCGTGGCCGATAAGCGACAGAATCACGGGGATTTCCAGCCGTTGACAAATGTTATTCAGAATCGACAATCCGTTGGGATTGATTACCGAGATTACAAAGTACATATCAGTTCCCCCACAGTTCGATAATATCGTCGTCGCCGTAAACGACTTCGGCTACGCGTTCCGCGCGTTGTTTCTTCTTCTTGTAAACAAGACCGGTGATCTGAATGGAAATAAGCGGCATCATCGCAACGAGTGCGACCGCACCGAAAGCGTCGCTTAATATATTGCCGCCGCGCGCCGAACATACGCCGATGAAAAATTGCAGCATGAACGTCGCAGTCATCGGTCCCGACGCAACCCCGCCCGAGTCGAACGCGATTGCCGTGAATATGTCGGGGACGAAAAACATCAGTATAAGCGCGACGAGATAACCCGGCACGATAAACCAGAGTATCGATATCCCCGTAAGGACGCGGATCATCGAAAGCCCCATCGCCAACGCGATTGCAATCGACAGACTCAGCTTAATCGCTTTTCCGGGGATTGCGCCCGAACTCACGTCTTCGATTTGCTTTTCAAGGACGAATACCGCGGGCTCGGCGGAAATAATGAACCAGCCCATAAGCATTGCCACGGGAATGAGAATATATTGCGTCCAGCCGCTGTACAGTTGCTGACCGAGATATAACCCCAGCGGCGAGAAACCGACGTTTACACCCGTCAAAAACAACACTAAACCCACGTATGTGTAAAGAATACCGATGAGCGTTTTCAAAAAACTCTTTTTGCTCATCTTGAAAGCAGCCACCTGGAAAATCAAAAACAGTACGATAATCGGCGACAGTGCAATCGCCATTTCTTTCATATATGCGGGGAACGCTTTCAGGTATTCCAGCCCCATTTCGGTCGTCGTTTCCGGGATGAACGGAAGGTTCACATCCGCAACGCCCTGTCCCTTGTAAAAGAACCCCAAAATTAGCACCGCAAGCACCGGCCCTATCGAACATAACGCGACAAGACCGAAACTGTCCGCTTCCGCCTTTTTATCGCTTCGGATATTCGCGACGCCTATGCCGAGCGCAAGGATAAACGGCACCGTCATCGGTCCCGTCGTTACCCCGCCCGAGTCGAAAGCAATCGACAAAAAGTTTTTGTCTGCAAACGCCGCAAGCACGAATACGATTATGTAAAACGCAAGGATAAGCCATTTGAGCCTTATGCCCAGAATCGTCCTGAGCATGCACACCGCAAGGAACAACCCTACGCCAACGCCCACCGTAATCAGCAGGACTTTGCCGTCGATGTGCGGCACGGTTTCCGCAAGAACTTGAAGGTCGGGCTCCGCAATCGTTATCGCAACGCCCAGAATAAAGCTCACAAACAAAATAAGCGGCAGGTTTTTCGACTTCGTAAGAGTCGTGCCTATGCGGCTGCCGATCGGCGTCATGGACGTGTCCGCACCAAGCGTAAACAGCCCCATTCCCACGATTATCAGCAACGCTCCGATAAGGAACGACAACAATAAGCCCGTCGGCACAGGTTGTATCGACAGACACATTATCACAACTATGATGATTATCGGCAAGGTCGATACGAAAGATTCCCTTATTTTTTCCGTGATAAGGGCGCGCTTCTTATGCACTGCCTGCGCGTCGATTTTATTGAGTTTTTTTGCTTCCTTCTTTTTCATTACGTTTCTTATTATACATAAATATAGTCTTTATCGCAAGTATATAATTATTACTTAATATTTATCTAAATCTTATACACTTGTAAGAAAATGCGGTTTTTGAAAAAGAGCAACAAAAAAGCACGCGGCAAGCGCGTGCTTTCGTTGATAATCAAGGCTTAAAAGAAAGGATTTATTTCATCTTCGACGATAATCTTGTCAATCATCTCGTAGAAGTCCCATTTCAGGACGTCCCAGTATCCGCCGACGGTGCCGTGATCCGTGTTATAGTAGCAGATCGTCGTGGTCTGGCGCGCTTCCGGCAAGGGATAAATCGCGCGGCTGCCTTTCGTGTTGCTTATCGTCTTGTCGCCATTGTAGTTAAGTCCGCCGAGGCATGCGTTGGTGGGCATCGTTCCGTCGCCGTCGCCAAAAAGTATCGCTTTGTGGTCGTAGGAATAATACTCGATGCTGGTAAGCGGAGTGTCGTACTTATGGTTTCTGGTGTCCCACATTTCGTAAGTAACCTTGTTGACCTTAACGGTGTCGGTGTCTTTCGTCACGATTTGCACGCTCTTTTTGGTGTTGTATCCGATGCCCAGGCAATAAGTCGTGTTCACGAGTTCGGGCGCGTAAACGTTGGCGTCTTTGTCGTTCACGCTTTCTTTGACGTAGAAGGAATCCCAGTATTCGGGCAGGGTTTTCATGCCGGGTTTAAGCTTGTCGTAAATGCCGTCGACGCCCGGTTTCCAGTCGCTGGTGTGCGCCCAGGGACGCGAGCAGTACCATTCGTACATATCTTTCACGGGTACGCCGTCAACGTAAACGGGGCTTTCGTTTTCTCCGTAATAATCGGAATCCGCAAAGGTCTGGAACGGCAGAAGTTGCATTACGGAAGTAAGGTTCTGTGCAAGCGGCCCTGCAAGTTTCTTTATGCCTTCCGAAATCGCGTCGACGCCCAGAACAACGCCGCCAAGGGTGTCGCCGACCGTTCCGTTTACAACGTCGGCAACCGCTCCGATGGGATCGTCAAGATAATAAATCGCGTCAAGAGAGCCCGCCGTTGCAGGCGAGAACGCGCGATACGAGCGAATAATCTGGTTCGGTTTTTTGACGTCGGTTTGTCCGGGGTTTTTCGCTTCCGCGTCCAGCCACTTGTTTTGAAGTCTTGCGATATATCCCGCAACGACGGGGCCACCCATGCTGTGCGACGTGAGAATTACTTCTTCCCAGCCGTTGGTCTGAATGAATTGTTCAAGAAGTTCGGAATTGATCCTGTTGTCGATGCGCCAGTCATAGTTGAAAACGACGACGTCCCAGCCCTGCTTTTCGTATCTGGCTTGCAGGTCCAGGCATTGCTGACGATACGCGGCGATTGCGCCGTATTGAATTTTTTCGCCTGCCGTGTATGCGCCGTATCCGTCGACGACTTCGCCGGAATCGTTATACAGCGTTGACTTGAACGTGCCGTCCGCGGTTGTGGGGCGAACGTTTGCGGGGCGCAGATTCGGATTGTTGCTTTTGCCCTGCTCGTCAAGCGTGATTTGCCATAATAAGTTTTCGACGGATTCGTCCTTGTAATTCATAATGCCGTCGATTAAGTCGTACGTTGTCTTGTCGGTAAGCACCGCCATGACAAGTCCCATCATATCCCCGCCGGGGAACGCCTGCTGAAAATAAACGCCTTCGGCAACGGGATCCCAGATTGCCTCGTTCGTCTTCGTGTCGTACAGCCCGCCCGAAAGCAACGCCGTACAAATGACGACAGCCTTTTTATTCTTCGACGTTTCGCCCGGGGCTTCGCCGCATGCGGTAAGCACGCCAAGGCTCAAAACAATCACCACTATTACAAGCAGAATGCCGATAAGTTTCTTCTTCGCCTTCATAATTTCCTCCTGAAAAAGGGAACACTAACCCTTATACATTACTATAATAACATTACTTTGTGAAAATAACAACAACTTTCGTTTACATTTTTTGCCCGAAACCATTAAAAACCGACAACGAAAAACGGCAATCCCGCCGTTTCGGAATTGCCGTTTCGTCTGCTTTTTGAATTAAATTTCCGTCACCGTAAGAATTGCTTGTCCGGTTGATTTATGAGAAATTGTACTGGGCGTTGTAGATTTCGGCATAGAAGCCGTTCTTTTTAAGCAGTTCTTCGTGAGTGCCCGATTCCACGATGTCGCCGTTTTTGATGACAAGAATCACGTCGGCGTTGACGATTGTCGAAAGCCTGTGGGCGATGACGAAACTGGTTTTCTTACGCATGAGTTTGTCCATTGCGCCCTGTATCAGAAGTTCCGTGCGGGTATCGACCGAGCTTGTCGCTTCGTCCAGAATCAGCAAAGGTCTGTCCGACAAAAACGCCCTTGCGATCGTCAGCAACTGCTTTTGTCCGCCCGAAAGGTTTGTGAGCGATTCGTTGACGACGGTGTCGTAGCCTTCGGGCAGCATCCTTATAAAGCCGTCGGCGTGCGCGGATTTGGCGGCGGCGATAACTTCTTCGCGCGAAACGTTGTCTTTGCCATAAGCGATATTGTCGTAAATCGTGCCGCCGAAAAGCCAGGTATCCTGCAACACCATCGAGAAACAGCCCCTTACGCTTTCGCGCGAGACTTTGCCCGTGTCCGTGCCGTCGATTATTATTTCGCCGGAGTTCGGATCGTAAAATCGCATAAGAAGATTGACGATTGTGGTTTTGCCCGCGCCCGTAGGCCCGACGATCGCCACCTTTTGCCCTTTTTCGACGTGGATATTCATGTCTTTGATAAGCGGGTTTTCGGGATTATAAGAAAACGCGACGTGGTTGAAGTCGACGACGCCCCGGACGTTTTCGGGCATCTCTCCTTCCCTTACGTCCATTTCGGGTTCGTCAAGCACCTCGTACACCCTTTTCGACGCCGATGCAACCCTTTGAATACTGCTTATCGCGCCGGCGATTCTTTCAAGCGGGGACGAAAACATTTTTGCGTAAATGACGACGGCGATAATGTCCGCGACACTGACTACGTCGCCGCCAATTTTCATACCTTCGATTGCGAAATACGCGCCGATTAAACATATCGCGACGTAGGCGATATTGTTCGTGAGCGACACGACGGGCGTGATTATCGACGACAAGAACGTCGCCCTTTCTTCCGCCTTGCACATTTCGTCGTTGACGCGCGCGTGCTTTTCTTCCTGGCGGTTTTCCACGTTGTAGCTTTTTATCGTCTGATACCCTGAATACGTTTCCTCGACAACCTGATAAATCTCGCCGGACGATTTGAACATCTTATCGAAATAAGGTTCGCTCTTCTTTGCGATGACGTACGACACGACAACCGACGCAGGCACAAACGCGATAACAATCAGCGCAAACACCCAGTTTATCGTGAAAATCATAACGATAATCGTCAGAAGTTGCAAAATGCCCATCAAAAGCGTTTCGACAATACTATGTATACTGTTGCCCATTTGCGACACGTCGCCCGTCATTCTGTCAAGAAGTTGCCCCGCTTCCGTCCTGTCGACGTAAGACACGGGCAGGTACTTGATTTTCGTGGACATATCCATGCGAAGTCCCGCCGTAAAGTGCATGCTGACAATCTTGTTCGACGACAGCATTTCGACGTAACTCAGCACCGAATACGCCGTATATATGATGATAAGAAGTATGAGTGTGTTTTTGATTTGTCCGACAAGATCGCCCGTCCCGTTATATGCGTTCAGGACGTCCAGAGCATCCGACAAGAACTTGGGCGCGGCGATGTTTGCCGCCATCGTAAGCGCGCTTAATACGCACACCAACACCATGCCCCATTTGATTCTGCCGATTTCTCGGACAAGGCGCAGAATTATGCTTTTCGTTTCGTTTTTCGTCATTTTGTCGCCGCTTCGAAACCGTTTCATACTGCGCCTCCTTCGACCTTTTTTCCCGTCTGCGACTCGTAAATTTCACGATATTGTCTGCACGACGAAAGCAGGTCTTTGTGCGTTCCGCGCCCGACGATGCGCCCTTCGTCCAGGACGAATATTTTGTCCGCCGACGCCGCCGTTGACGCGCGTTGCGTCATTACAATTCTCGTTTTTCCCGAAAGGGTTTTATCGAGGTTTTCCTTGACGTGCGCTTCGGTCAGGAAGTCAAGCGCGGAAAAACTGTCGTCGAAAAGATAAATCGAACCATTTTTAAGCATTGCGCGCGCAATCGACAGACGTTGTTTTTGTCCGCCCGAAAGATTACTGCCGCCGCTTAGTATTTCGTAGTCGAGCCCCGTTTCGAGGTTTTCGACAAATCCTTTCAGTTCCGCGATTTTCAGCGCGTCGTACACTTGTTCGTCGGAAGCGTCCGCCGCCGACATTCTGACGTTGCTGCCGATCGTGCCCGAAAATATCGTGGCGTTTTGAAGCACGCACGTCACGTTGTTTCTGACGCGTTTTCCGCTGATTTCCGACACGGATTTTCCGTCGTAGGATATTTCGCCCGAAGTCGGGTTGAAAAACTTCATAATAAGTTTGACGATGCTGCTTTTTCCGCTGCCTGTACCGCCGATGAACGCGACCTTTTCGCCGGGCGCGATATCGAAAGACACGTCGCTCAACGCGTTCTCCGACGCCCCTTCGTATCTGAAATCGACGTGCGAAAATTTAAGTGCGCCCGAAAAAGCGGGCAGGTTTTCGTCGTCGGGTTCTTTTTGAACTTCCGTTTCCAGAATCTCGTTGATACGTCTGCTGTTTACGGCGACTTTCGGCAAAAACGCAAGCATCATCGCAAACATCATAATGCCGTTCATGACAAGCGCGACGTACTGCACGATCGCGATAATATCCGCCCCCGTAACCGCCGACTTTCCGCCCTGCATAAGCTTTGCGCCGACGTACAGGATAAGAATCGTGACAAGGTTAAGTCCCAGCATGATAACCGGCGTAAGAAGCCCCATATTGACGTTGGCTTTTATGATGTTTTTCGCCATGACGAGCGTGGCTTCGTTGGCGCGGTCGCACTCGCGGTCTTCCCTGTTGAACGCGCGGATAACGCGGATACCCGTCAACCTTTCGCGGATAATGCTGTTCTGTTTGTCGATGTATTCGTCGCTCTTTTCCCAAAGAGGCATAATGCGACGCACGACGAAATACAGCACCGTCACGACGACCGGCACGAACGTGAACATGATAAGCGCAAGCCACGGATCGGCAAGAAACGCCAGCGCGCTTCCGCCAAGCACCAGAATTGGAATACTGATGACGCCCTGCATAAGCATACTCGCGCACTCTTCCAGAAGCCAGATATCGTTTGTGCTTCTCGTGATGAGCGCGCCCGTGCCCCAGTGATTGAGTTGGTCGGGATTGAGCGTGTTTACCTTTTTGAAAATTACTTCGCGCAAGGTCTTTGAATATCTGCTGACGACGCCCGCCGAGATTTTGTAGGACAAAATGCCCACGACAAGCCCCATTATCGACACGCCGAGCATTATCCCGGAACACGCAAGCGTAACCGTCATATTCTGCCCGCCGATACCGTATTCCACGATATAACTCATAAGATACGGCAGCGCAAGACTTGCCGCCGAGGTTATCAGCGTCAGAAATACGACAAGCACTATTCTGCCTGCGTCGGGCTTTAACAGACGAAGCAACTTAAACATACTTTGAGATTATACCACACTGCACGCGGCGTTTACGAGCGTAAAGATAACAAAACAATATATTTAATTATAATTAGGATTTCCCTCAACAAAAAACCGCCTTTTCGGGCGGAATCTTGTCAAAAAGTATTCTTGTTTGTTTTTATGCGAATATGACGAATTGTGCAAGCATCAATATTCCGATTGTCATTCCGAACACCGTGAGAAGTATCGGACCCGCCCACCTGAACCATTTCGGATAAGTTACCGTCGTGAGTCCGAGCGTCAGTAAAAGCGTCGCGTTGGTAGGCATGAATACGTTGACGATACCGTCGCCGAAAGTGAACGCCAGCACCGCAACCTGCGGGTTGATGCCAAGTTGCGAACATATCGCGCCTATCATCGGCATAAGCAGAAACGCCTTTGCGCTCCCCGACGTAATGAACAGCTCGAAAATCAGAACGACAAGGTATATTATCAGAATAAGCACCGCGGGGTTTTGCCCTTTTGCCGCGTTTATCGTGTGATACAATATGGTATCCATGACGTGTCCCTCCTCGATAATATAGCGTACGCTGCTGGCGATAAGCACCATTCCCGTTACGGGCAGCAGCGTCAGCGCACCTTTCAGCATTTCTTTTGCAAGGGCTTTGCCTTTAAGTCCGCTGTAAACGCACGCCACCACGCCGCCGATTATGTAAATCACGACGGTGATATACAATATATAATCCGCAAGTTTGAAACTGCCGAGCGCGGGTATATACGCCCCCTGTAAAAATATCGAAAGCACCGCAAAAAACACGATTGCGATCATACAGCCCGCAAAGAATTTGAGAGCCTTTGATTTTCCCGCGTCGTATACGAACGGACGATTTTCAAAATCGAAATTTTCTTTCCTTTTCAGATCTTCCTTATATACGGGCGAACGCTGCGGCTTTTTGTCAAGCATTCTCGCATACGGGAACATAAACGCCATAAGTATGACGTAACACAGCACAAACGTCAGAATCCTTATGCCGATTCCGCTGAACATGGGCACGCCGACAATCGACTGAGCGATACCGACGTTGAACGGGTTTACCACGCCCGCCATAAAACCGAGCCCCGCCGCAAGCACCGAAAACCCAAGCCCTATCAGCGCGTCCCAACCGAGACCATAGCTTAAAATCACCGCAACCGGCACGATGGGTATCACTTCCTCGCTCATGCCCGACGTCGTGCCGAGAAACATAAACGCCAGAGGCAACAAAAACAACAAAAGATATCGCTTATGACCGTAATTATGGCGTATGGATTCCACCATGTAAACAAGCACGTCGGTTTTGTCCAACGCGTTGAATACCGCGCCGATTACGACAAGCATGAACAATATCGCGACAAGCGTCAGCGTGCCGCTGCCGCCAAGCACCAGAAACGGCGAAAGCAGTACTTTCCACCAGGGAAGCCGCCCAAGCGACGGGTCTTCGTGATAATCGCCGCTGATATAAACGTTGCCGTCTGCGTCCGTGCTTCTTTCGTACTGTCCAAGCGGCAACGTGTAGGCAAGCACGATCGACGCAATAATAAGCAGCACGACAACCACGACGGATATAATCACCGACGCTTTGCTTATCGCAAGGATTTTCGGCTTCTTTTGCTGAATCGCAATCGCGTCTTTGCCGTCGAGTATCGCAAACTCGTCCCCGACAGGGGTGTTTTCTTCAATTGTTTCCTCAACCTTTTCGGCAGTTTCCTCGGCGGAATTCACGCCTGTCGAATCTTCCGAAAACGTTTCGTTTTTCTTTTTTCCTTTCATAATTTTATCCGAAAAAATTTAATGAGTTTACTATATCACTATATTCATAAAAACGCAAGAAATATTGCATAAATAATCGTTTTTCACTGCAAATTAATTGTTTTATCGCATATTTATGCAATTATTCACATTCTACAATAAAAAAACCGCCGAAAACCACCGTTTTCCCTGCCGCATCCTGCCTTGCAAAGCAACGGAACTGATTTTGCCGTGCAAAATCCACGCATTGACGACATAGAAAAACAAGTTGAACAGGAGGTTCAACTTGTTTCTCGTTTGGTGGAGATGCGGGGATTTGCCTTACAGCGATTGTTACCGTAGGTCAATCGCGTGCAGACGAAGGGGTTCACACGGCGACGCCGTGTTGCGATTTTTCAAAATCGCAATAAATCCCCGCTTCGGAATAAAAAAAGGAACAGCCTTCGCTGTTCCTTTTTTGTCTTTAACATACGAAAAAGCTACACCAAAGATATTGCCATTATGCTACGTTTTTATAAAAAGCGCAAGAAAAACCAGGAGTATTGCCCGGGCTTATTCTCATATTATATCTGTACAGAATATCCCACAAAATAAATAATTTAATTTTATTTCCTTTCGTTTGCCAATTCGTTTTCCTCCTTCCTCGTTTTTATAGAAAAGAGCCGGCTCTTATTTGTTAAAACGCCAGTGCGTTTATCTGCTTGCCATCGTTTTCAAACGAAACGAATGCGAAACTGCCCGAGCCGCCCGTTGCTTTCAGCGCATAGACAAAACCGGGATTTTGCTCCGTACCGATGAGGGCGTTTGCGGCGGTTGTTCCGATTTTCGCGTTCAGTTCTTCCGCGCTGCCAATTTTTAAGACGACGTCCAGCGTATGGAAGAAATCCGAGGTATCGTCACCCGAAAGGTTGTTGAGCGTAAGATACTTAGGAACGACAGTGTAGGAAATCCCTTCTCCTTTTTCAATGCGAACGACGGAAGTCACATACAACGCATCCGGGACGATACCTTTAAGCAGATTGAAAGGAAAACCTTCCATATCGTTTTTGAACGGAGTAAGATCCAGTTTCACCGTCACGTTCAGGTCGGCGTTGCCCGTTTCTGCGTCGATTTCGGTAAAGGCAATTTGCAAAACGCATACGGAAATTTCTTTATCCGCTATCGTCAGTTCTCCGCCCGTCTGCTGATGAAATACGATTTCGGCAAGAGCACCCGCCTGCCGTTCGGAGAGGAAAACGGGCTTTGCCGTAGCGCCCGACAATGCAAGCGCCGTAAAATCGACGGTGTACCCCTCGTAGCCTTTGCCTTCCTCGTAAAGCACGACGTCGCCCAACTGACTGTCCGTCTGCGATTTCAGATCGGCAAGATCTTCGCTTCGATACGCCGCAGGGAAAGATTCCTGCTCGTTTACAGGTTGACTTAATGTTTTCAACTGTCCTACGGTGCGGAACAAGTCTACGCCTAAATTCACCCGCGCGACGATATACACGCTGATCAGCGCCACGGCTAAAATTCCGATAATTACGATAAGACTGATAATCAGTTTCTTGATTGCGCTCATTTTTTCTCCCGTTTTACTTCTTTTTGAAGATGGCAATGAGGTCGGCGAACTTCTTTTTCTTGATTACGAACCAGAACACCGAAAAACCTCCGACACCCGCTACTGCAACAGAGCCAACCGCGATACCCGCAATCGCGCCGCCCGAAAGTCCCGTCTTTTCGGGTTGCTCGCCGCCGGGTTGTTCGTCGCCAAGAGCCTCTACGGGCGCGTTTTCCTTGAATCCGCAGACGGAGCATTCGCGCTCCTTTTCGCCGGAAACTCCCACCTCGGGTTTAACGGTGATCGTCCAATCCCCGAACGCGTGCGCCCCTTCATCGAGTTTTTGACTGCAACCCGTGCAGTTGTGCCAATGTTTGGTTGCGTCAAAGTGCCATTCTGCATCCGGGGCGTGCGTGTCGTGTCCGAGAGCGGGTGTGATGATATATCCGCAGACGGTGCATTTGACGGCTTCGGTTTCGGTGGCTTCGGAGCGGTCGGGCGTGTGGGGAGCAACGTCAACTTTAGTGCCGCAAGAGCATTCGTGCCAATGTCTTGTGCCGTCCGATTGCCAGGTTGCCGAAGTTGCGGAGTGCAACTCGAAGTTGGACCCTATCGTCACATTGGATGCGGGCACGGTAAAGTCGGTTTTGGTTGCGGTGCTATCCGCAAAGGTGCCTTCTCCCGTCTTGGTCCAGTCTTTGAAGTGATAGCCTGCGGGCGCGGCAATCGCCGTGAGATGGACGGTTTCTCCTGCCTTTTTGTAAAGGTCTTCGGTATTTGTGCCTTGCTTGATCGTCACTTTGGAATAGATCTCCAACGTCTTGGTTGCAACCTTTTCGGGATCTCCGTTGGCAACCGCTTTTATGGTGAGAGTGGAAGCGGCTTCGTTCGCCGCGACGGTGAGAACGCCGTCGCTTGAAATGCTCGTGCCTGCCGAGCCGCCTATGACGCTCCATGTGACCGTGTTGTCAAACGCGCCGGTGCCCGAAACGGTTGCTTTGAACGTGTAGGTGCTGTCTCTGACAACTGTGGTTTCGCCCGATGCAAAATCAACCTGAACGCCCGTCACGGTGACGGGAATGGTGGTGTCCTCGGCAACGAGCGTGATTCTGCGCTGTCTTGCTCCACCGACGAGGACCGCCGCCGCCAAATCGGTTGCGTTTCCGTTGAGCGTGAACGTCGACCAATAATTGCCGTGCATTTCATCGTATTCGTAAGAACCGACGGCGGTAAACTCGATTTCTATCGCATACTCGTGCCCCGCGATAAACTTGCTGGCTTTGGGATATTGTCCGTCGGCGGTGTTCAAAGCGTTATCCGTGAGATCGAACACGCGCCAGAGCGCAACCGTGTATTTTGAAGTGTCGAGCGACGAGAAAACAAGGTCGTTTGCCGTCAACTTGTCGGTGATGGCGGCGGGAGTCATGGTTGCTTGACTCACTCTGATGTACTTGCCTGCGGGGATCACCTTGCCGTCTTCGGACACAGCACCGCAGACCGAGCAATGTTTATCGCCCGAATATCCGTCATCGTCGAAGGTCGCCGCCACATAGCCGGTCAACTCCCCGTTTGTGTCGTGCGCGGCTTCGTTGCCGTGGACGGCGCATCCCGCATCTTTGCAGGGATTCCAGTGCGTATTGTTGTCGTATTCCCAAGTCGAAGTGTCAAAGTCGTGCTCGGTCACAACGAAGGTAACGGTCGCGGTTGCTTCAACATTTGTCGTGCCGAACTGTGAATATTCCGCCGTGCCGATAAACTTTATCGTTGCGGTGTAAATGCCAACCGGCAAACCGCTGTTGGGCTTTACGCTCCACGACGCAGTATTCTCCATGCCCGCTCCGACGTAATAGGGGCTAGAATAGTAACCTAACGTGAAAGAACTTGCGTTTTCCCCTTCGAGAGTAATGGAAGTAAGGTTGCAGTTGATTTTCCCCGTACCCGTGTTGACAACGCGTAGGGGAACTTGCGTGACCGGAGAATATCCCACTCTCACCGTGCCGAAATCCACGGGATCCACGGTTGCGCTGTACGTGGGGGCGGCAACCTCGCCGATACGTACGGTGACGTCCTTTGAATATCCGCCTTTGTCCTTCACCCTGACGGTGATTTCCGTGGCTTCGCTTACGCCTCTGAGATTCGGATTGACGTATATCTTATTAAAATCGGATTCGGTTGAAATAATACCGACGCCTTTTGTATTCCCGTCTGCCGCGCTCACGATAGAGAAGACGTAGTCTCCGCTGCCGCCGCTTGCCGAAAGCGCGATGGAAGAAAGAGCAACGTCTCCGCCGTAAACGGTGGCGGGAACGTCGTACTCCGCCTTGTCTTCAAACGTAAGGGGCGTTGCGATTTTGTTGTAAGAGTAATTTTTGAAGCTTACGCCATTGGCGCACTTATCCCAAACGTGGACGAGGCAGTCGTCGTTTTCAAAATACTGTTCGCTCGACCCGATGTAAGTCCAGGAAGAAATCTTTTCAGCGCCGTTGGCAACAAGTGGAAACGCGATAAGCGACGAGCCGTTACTCCCGGGACATACGGAAGTGACGTTTGCATTTTTCCCGATCGAGCAAGCCGTGTACGAAGAAGACGTATTTACGTCTCTCCATGTGTCGTAAGTCGAACCCGAGCCCGTATATTCCATTTTGATATCAACCGTGCCGTTGAGAGCAATGCTGCCTTTGGCGAAAATGCCGTACGTCTGATAATCTTTGTCGCACTTCAGGTCGATATTGAGCGTGGCGTTCTCGCCCACGGTCACGTTGCCGTTGCCCGAACCGATGTCGTCCGTCTTCATGTAAATTGCGTCAACCGAACCGTTATTTTCTGCCACTTCGCCGTAAACTTTTACGGTGACGGTGCAACTTTCGTCAAACGTCAGATTGCCGTTGTTTTTAGAACTGCTTTCGCCTTCCATTAAAATACCATGCATATACACTTGGTTTGATGCTACTACTTGATAGTCAATGGTAAGCGAACCGTTCCCCTTGAACGTAAGGGTGGAAACGTTGTACGTGTGAATCGCCCTGTTTCCGTACGGCGCGGTGACGGTGATTTTATTATCGCCGACAAGCACAATATCCACTTTGCCGTTATCGACTCCGCCGATTGCGATTTCTTCGCCGTCGTAGCCGTTGAGAGTAAGCGTACCGTTATAACTCTCGTCGGTATCCCAAGTCCAGCCAGCGCCGGATTTGTCAATCGAACCGCAAGTGACTTGCAGGTACGGGCTTGCCGACTCCGCATAAACGACGGTAGGCATTATTGCCGTCGCGATTGCAATGCAGGCAATCATGCAGACAAGCAAAAGCAAGCCCGCTATTATGTTTTTCTTTGATTTTGTATTCATATTTTACCTCGTAAATTTATTACCGTTGCGCTCACATTTCGGTGTGCGCGTAAGTTATTTTGCATTCGTTTCGATTACAACTCGATGATGATTGCCGGCACGACACCGACAAAGGTCTTGGTGGCAAGATATTGAGTTGTTTGGTCGAACGGCGGGCAGGAAGTGACGCACGTAACGTAGTTTTTGCCGTCGTCTCCTTTTACGATTCCGTCGCGTAACCAATACGGGCAATAATTGTCGCCGTAGCCTTGCAACACTTCTTTATATGCGCCCAGACAGAACGGATACCTGTAAAGCCGCGCCGTCCGCAAACGATCCTTCAACGGTAACGCCGTTTTTGCTTTCAAGCATGCCGTTCGGCGCGGCAGGCGAACCGTCGCACGCAGCTAACGAAATAGCTATAAGCAAACACAGAATAATTGTAAATATCCATCGAGTGCGAATTTTCATATTTCTATCCTCCCGCAAAAATGTATGCGCAAACGCCTATTCGGGCGTTTGCGCAGATTATTAAGTTTTGTCGTTTTTATCAATTCTGTTTGCAAATCGTTTCGTTCCGTCAGCAAAGACTTGCGCTGACCGTCACTCCCGTTTGCTTGGTTGCGGAATAGATGACGATATAATACGTTCCTGCCGCAGGTTTGCTGTAATAGGTGTCGGTGTCGCCTTCTTTCTTTTCGACAGGGTTGCCGTCTGCGTCAACAAATTGCCAGGTCAGACCGGTTGCGGGAGACGCATCGAGTTGCAAATCATGACCGTAATCTCCGTGCAGAATGTCATCCGTCAACGTAATCGAGTAATATTTGTAAGTGTTGTCCCACAACGTTACGTTTGTTTTCGAGAAGGTTCCGTCACTGTAATCGAGAGCAGTAAAGTTGTTTCCGGCAAAGTGTGTGACGATCATCTCGTACTCGCCCGGAGTGACGAAAGGCATTTCAAGATATTTGACGCCGTTGTCCATCAATCCTTTGCGGGTTTGCGCGTCTTCATCGCTCACCGCCATAAATTGACCTGGCCCTTGCGTTTGAAGGCCTTCTTTGACAAGTTGTTTGTTTGCGTCGTAAATCTTTGCTTGCGCATGGTTGGTGTCGGTCTGTTGCAGAGTGCCGTCAACCTTGTTCATATTGATCCAATAGTAGCCGTTGGCAAAACCGCAGTCCTGCACTTCGTAGCGGAAGTAATAGGTGCCTGCCTCGGCCACGGTAAATCTGACTTTCGTCTGCACTTCGGCATCCGATTTCACGAAGTTGACGTCGATATACTCCATGGTGACGGTTTCCGTTTTCGTTTTTTCACAAACTGTGCAGGTGTAGGTCTTCTCGCCGTCGCTCGTAAAGGTGGCTTTCGTTGTGACGGTGCCTTCGTCCCAGACGTGCGCCGCTTTGTCGGCAACGTCCGTGTGTCCATCGAGTGTGCATTGATGCCAATGTTCACTCGAGTCGTACGACCAAGTTTGAGAATAAGTATGCGTTTCGGGAGTTTCTTCGCCTTTGTCTTTGTTGCAAGCAACAAGCATAGTCGCTCCCAAAACGAGAACAAGCACAACGCTCAAAATCGCCTTAATTGATTTTTTCATAAGATAACACTCCTATAATTTTTTATTTTTTCGGGGCGTTAGCACCCGTCAAAACCATTTTGCAATTTGCTCAAAGAGAATCCACAACGTCGCAAAGGTAATCGGTCTGCACGGACTCGTAGAAGAATACGTCTATAAACCCATTCTCCTTTGCTTGTTTTACTTTTTGAGCAATTTCGGGGTCGGAAGCATTGTCGCACAATAACCCAGCTTTCATAGTCGTATTTTTCTTTTTTGAGCGCAAAATCGCTTCCATACGGCGATCTAAAGATTTCTCCGTCGGACGACCGACGTCCATCAAAAGAACGTCAGCAAAAAACGTTTCGCACGCCGTCGCAATCTTGTCGGGGTCTTGCGAAAGCGATTGCTCCACAAAGAAGCCCGCCTTTTTCAATGCGCACGTCACTGCTTCGCACACGAGAGTGTTTTGGATTGCGACAATCACTTTTTTCATTCTTCTTTTTTCTCCATGGCTTGAGACGTCACCGCGCGGGGACGGACGATTGCAAGCCGTATAAGTTGACTTTATAATATTTTATAATTTTTCTTTTTGCGCGGGGAGTGTCAAATGACACCCTTTTGACGATTCTTTTAAAAAATCGCGTCGCATATAAAGAAAAATCGACTGCAAATCGCAGTCGATGATTACGTTTTGGTTTTTTGTCACGGATTGTCCGCATATGCTTTTGTTCACTTAGATATCGTCTTCCGTCCTATCAAGTATGGTAAGCCCCGATTCTCTTGCGCGCACGGCAAGTTCGGTGCGGCTTCTGAATCCCGTTTTTTCAAGCATATTGGCAACGTGATTGCGCACCCTCTTTTCCGAAATGCCGAGTTTTTCCGCAATTTCCGCGTTCGTAAATCCACCCGTCATCTCGCGTAAAATTTCAAGTTCTCTCTCCGTCAACTCTCCGCTTTTCGCAAGTCCGAGTTGAATTTCGGGCACGTCGTCGGGATAAACGGATTCGCCGCTCAGCACGCGTTCGATAATCGTTAAAATCGGTTCCGGGCTGAAATCCTTATACCAAAAGCCCTCTACGCCGATCTTTTTCGCCCGTTCTACGTAAGAACATTCGGGCATACTCGTAACGATGATTATTTTTACTTTTTTATTCTGCGCCTTTATTTTTTCCGCCGCGACGAGACCGCTCGCCCCGTTTTTGGTTACCACGTCCATCAACACAAGGTCTACGGCGTGCCTTGCGCAGCAGATGTCCGCAATGGCGGCGTTGTCGATGGATACGGTAAGATTAAATTTAGGTTGCGCCTTTATAATCACCTCGAAAAGTTGCCGCGGCATCGCCTGATCTTCCACGATCATCACGTTGATTTTATCGCTCATCTTCTTTTTCTCCTTTCGGAATACTCACGTAAAGCAGAAACCGCGGAAAACTTTCCGTTTTCATACTACCGCCCGCCATTTCCGTTATTCTACGCAAAGAGGAAAGTCCTCCTCCCTCTACGATTTCCGCTTTCGGCGGTCTGCCGTTATTACCGATTCTTGCCGTAAAAAATGCCCCTTCGTCCGATATCGTTATATAAAGTTCGTCGCCGTCTGCGTGCCTTGCGGTGTTGGTGATACACTCGAACACGGCGTTTGCAAGAATTTTTTCGGCGACGCTCCCTTTCGGCGGGCGCACGCCCGTGTACAATATTTTCACGCCTACGCTTTCCGCCGTTTTTTTAATTTCTTCCGCCCTGTCCTCTTCCGTTTCGGGCGAGGAAACAAACGAAACGACGCCGTTCCATTCGCGTATCAACGCCTCTTTGTCGCCTTTCCCCTGCAAAAGCGCTCTTTTGGTTTTCAGAATCAGAGAACCCATACCGTCATGCACCTTCACCCGCGCCGCAAGCGTTTCCCGCTCTTTGGTCACCTCGGTTACCGTTTCGCCGTACTTGCGGAGTCTTACGTTCATTTTCCGGAGTTCCTCGTTCTGTTCTTCGACTTTCTTTTTGAGTGCGAATTCACGGCTGATGTCCGAACCGGACAACTCGTAAACGGTCTTGCCGTCTAAAATATGGTTGATCCGCTTGTAACAACATGCCCTCCCGTCTTTTTTCTCGACGAGCACCGAATCGCCTTCCCGGCTGCAAACGATACCGTCCGCTACTTTGCCTTCGCACATAGCCGACCAGAACGCCGCGCCGTCCGAAAGCGGCATTCCCGTAATTTCTCTGCATTCGTCGCCTATTTTTCCGTTCGTTAAAAGCAGCCGCCCCGTTTCGTCGTAAAAGCACAGCCCTGCGGGCAATACGGAAATCGCGTCTTTGACGGACATAGCGGTAAGAGACGACAACCGCTTTTTTATGACGAGAGACATGCATACACAGACCGACGCAAGCAGTAAAAAAGCCGCCGTAACAACGCACCACGCGGGCAAAAAACAAAACGAACCCGAAAAGTCGCTTCGATTTTTACCTAAATCGCGAATCTGAATGCCGTCCGCCAAAAAGCAGAACGTCAGAACCGCGCATACCGTACAAAGTAATTCCGGCAGAATATACCGCAATTTCAGCCGGTACGAAAGGCTTATCGCAAAACATACCACCCCGACAAACGCCGAAAGCAACAGCAGGATAAGCGTGCCGCGAAAAACGGCTTCGTTGCAATCGACGAACGGTATCATACAATCGCCTCCCTTTCGCCGAACGACAGCGTTGCATACAGCGTTTCGTCCTGTATCTGCAAACGAACCGACGCTCCGAGTTTTTCGCATTCACGGCTTCGCCAATTCTCCGGTATGCTTTCTCTTGCGTTATCGAGGGCTATACGGCAATGCAATAACCCGTTATTAACCGACAGCCGTACAAGACACGCGGAAAGATCGGGAAGCGCGCTCTCTATGCAGTCCTCGAAAAATTCGTACAGAAAAGTAACCTGCCCGATAAGGGCTGTGCCGTCGCCCTCAAAAATCACCGACGCCGCCGCGCCGTAGAAAGAAAGCGCGTCCGTAGATTCGCGTATAGCGTATAAAAGTTCAGATAATTGCACCTGCCCGTTTTTTGCAAGCATTGCAAAATTACTGCGCCGTTTCAGATACACGCCGTAAACGACGGCAAGGCGTAGTGCTCCTTCTTTCTCTTCTTCGCTTATCGCCTTGGCAAAGCATTTTTTTATCTTTTTCAGATGCGGGCGAAACACGGCGAATATCCCTTTGTACAGGTTGTTCTGTTCTTCGATTTTAGAGCGCTGTTCTTTCAGTTTGTTTTCTGCGGCAATCAGGTCGCTCTCCTCCGCAAGCGTTTCGTTTATTTCCGCAAGAGATTCGTTTATTTTATTGATGACCGAATAATCCTCCGTCCAGAACACCTCTCCGCCTCGTATTGCTTTTGCGCGCAGAACAAGGTCTTCTCTCAATTCGGTTTTGCTTCCGTTTGCCGCTTTCATCGCCTGTTCGCGCGTGATTTCGGGCGCGTTTTTCGAGGTTAAAACGACGTTCAGGTCTTTATCGGCAATGCCTGCGGAAACGTCCGCCACGTAAAAAAGTTCTTCGTGATTGACGTTCGACGGGATAAATCCTATTCGGATAAGGCTTTCAAAAACCACAACCACGCTGAAAACAACCGCTTCCGGCATTCTGATAAAGACGGGATCGAACACTTCTCTCAAAACGCAGAGCACGATACAAACAATAAACAAAACGAGGGGAATCCACGCCTTTTTTCTGCACCCCGAAACGCGGCATTTGATATAGAGCAATACGCCGATGGAAAGATACAATACGGCAATCCACGACAGAATAAAATAGTACCCCCATTCCCATTTATATATTTCGTTGGAATATTTGAGCCCTTTTGCAAAAGAAAACACCTGCTCGTGGAGATCGTTCGTAAAAACCAATAGAATCAGCGCCGCCGCAGGCAGAAACAGCAGATACCATCCTTTTGCAAGCGGTTTTCCGTCTTTGCGCCCCATACCCAGCAGCGTAATAAGCAGAACCACAGGAGCAAGGCAGTGCGGGATATAATAGGAATACCATAAATACCGCATCACCGTTCCGTCGTAAAAAACGTGATATTTGAGAAGTCTGACAAAAAGGATCCCCCCCATCAGCGCTATCGCCACGATAATCCCCGAGCAAATGCTTTTGTCGGAAATGCGGCTGATCACGGACGCCGTCCAATACGCGAGGAGACCGAAGAAAATATATTGCGTCAATAACGCAATCGTTGTTTTAACGGACCAATCGGAAATATAATCGTCTACCGTTTGCAGTACACAAGCAGTAAGGAAGAAGAACGCGGCAACTGCGACATATAATAAGTCTTTTTTCTTCGACCTTGTCAGATTCATTCTATTACACTCCTTTATATGTTGCCGCCTTGTCGCCTATGCACGAGAATTCCACTATGTCGCCTATGTCACAGTTGAGATATTCGCAAATACGAAGCAGCGTTTCCACAGAAACAGGTTCTTCTTTATATAGTTTCGTAAGCGTATTCGGCGCCAGTTCAACCGCCTTCCTGAGTTCAGAGCCGTTCATCCTTTTATCAATCAGCAATTTCCATAACTTTGAATAACAAATTTTACGCATCGATTCGCTCCTTCTGCTTTTCGTTTAAGTGGTTTATGCCATATTGACTATAACACATTTTTTCTATAAAGACAATAGGTTATCTCTTTGATTTTATAAAATCTCTTATAAAAATGCGATTCATTCCCAAAGAAAATACAAAAGGCATAGAAGCTCTGTCCCTTTGTTTATATATTTTCTCTAAAACTCTCGTATCGTTTCAAAACAGAAAAACGCCGGAGCATAAATTCCTGCGTTTGACATAAAGTCACGCTATAATCTATCCCTTGGTTCAATCTGTTCAGCAATTCGCAAGTTTTTATCTTCGACGACGGCTGTATGTAATTACGAAACCATTCGTCCAACCACATTCCATATTTCATATTGTTCTCCTTTTCGTTATTACTATAATTATAATTTTTCTTATCACCTTTGGGAAACTACACTCAAACAGCAACAAAAAAGAGAGAACCTAAAAACTTGTTCTCTCTTAAAAATTATTATAAAATTGTAGTACCCTATCGAGCAAAAACGATATGTCGTAAGTTCAAGACCTGTTTTTTGAAAAAAGCGCCGAATGTTAAATACTCTTGGGGAATTTCAGGAATATTAAATCAAAACAGCGTAAACAGCGAGTTCGTAAAATGGCGACCGAGAATTTCTCAGCCGCCATTTTTTTCATTTTTATGTGGGATTATTTTCCTCTTCAAGGGAATATAGCCATCTTTGCAAATATTACCCCAAAAAATTTTACCTTTTCGTAGTCATTTTATTTATCTTATCAATCGATATTTCTTTTAATTCTCTAATGGTATGTAATAGTTCTTTATTTGAACTTTGAACAACTCCTGGTAGCAAATTAAGTGACAACACTTTTATTTCATAGTAATAAGAATTATCCAGCCCGTCTTTTACTTCCAAGAAAAGATTGTTCACATCATAATTGAACCTAAAATCGAAATATACCGATTTATTTGGTAAAACAACGGTGTTGCCTTCAATCTCATTCCATTTACCGTCATGAAATACTCGCTTTACTGCGAATAGAGCGTGATCTGAATTTTCAAGCTCGGCGACAACATGGCATTCGTATTCAATTTCATTGTCAGCAACATCAAAACAAACTTTTTTCGTCCGTATATCCTTTATTTCTTCCAAAACCATATTAAATGTAAATATCGGTTTTGCCTTTTTCTTTTCTTCCTCTCTTCTTTCTTTATCGGAATGGCGAATTGTCCACGCAACACCGACGAGAGTCAATATTCCGCCATACAATGCAGCAACTACAGCTGTTACGATAGTTTTTAACTGTTCATCGGGCAGCATATAAATCAAATATACACTTAAACCAATTCCCAGTATCAGATCGAACGAAATCATTTTATTTAACAACTTGTTTTCGCTTAAAAATACACTAATCAGATTCGTAAATATTATTACAATTGATAGCAAGCCAAAAACATATATCAATGCGCGCCATCGATTAAATATTGCCATAAACAAAAGATCGTACAGCCAAAACAAAAATATATATTTACATAACGATAAATTCATATTTTTCTTTTGCTGTTCGTTTGGATTAAATTTTTTTGTGCATAACACACCAAAGTAACCAAATCCAATAGGGATAAACAATAGCAATACGGCAAATATTATCCAACACGCTACCATTATGGCATTTTCTCCTTAATTATATCGTTTAAAATTCTCGGCTTGTTCCATAACTTTTTCAAAAACTTCTTCATCCCATTCGGGAGGATATCCATTCTTATATAGAAGTACCGTCAAATCCTGATTCAACTGACTTTTTATATCATCCCTGTTGAAGAAATTCGCATACTGAAGCTTGTCGTCTACCAGCAACTTAATTTTCTTTGCCAAATCAACACACTTCTCGTCTTCAAATACAAACTTGTGAGTATCCCTTACATGTACCAGAATATCGTAAAAAGCCTTCTCTTCGTATGAAACACCCATTTTCTCAAAAGACGTTTCATCGTCTTTTAAATCGTGCAATATCTTAATCAACTCATCAGACAAATCATTTACAAAATCCGCCACAACTGCGGTTGCGAATACCAACTTATCTCTTGAGTTATAAGTTTCAACCACCCGTCTTAACCTTTCGTCAAATTCAATAGCTTTAACTTTGTTTACTTTTCCATAGTTAATTATTGCTTTTTTCAAAAGCTTCATCAGGGCGTTAAACTTCGTAATCGGCATTTTTACCGAATTCAGTTGTTTCAAAAAATCTTCACTGAAGAAGTCAATCGACTTATCCTCGTCGACGACATTTTCAACTCCGGTAACGGTTATCGCCTTTCGAACCATTTCTTCTACGACTTCGTTCATTACTTCGGCATCAGGCGCGTCGCCGACTGTTTGTTTATAAATAATCGAGCGAATAGCCATATAAAACTGTGCCTTAGCAAGTTCTTCTTTCGTAAGTTCACCTGACGGACATACTATTCCATACGCCGCCTTAAGTTTGCGCGATAACGTCATGAATCGCAATTCCATCTCTTTGGATGATTGAACATACTCCGCCGCCCGATTCAAACATTGCAAACGCTGCAAAGGATTTCCGACATAAAAATCCGTCGCATTAAAGTTAATAAGCAAATCATCTATCAACTTCAAGTGATTCCTGAAAATTCCAAGTGTAATTCCGATTTCGTCTATGGGGCTTTCTTGCGGCCCGCCATACATCTTGACTGCTTCCATCATCTCGGTTTTAATGCCGATATAATCAACAACCAAACCTTTTTCTTTTCCGTCAAAAACTCGATTTACGCGAGAAATTGTTTGCACAAGCGTATGTTTTTGAAGCGGTTTATCAATGTACATTACCGCAAGCGATGGTACGTCAAAACCGGTAATCCACATATCTACGACTATTGCAATCTTAAAATTGGAATCATTGTTTTTAAACTGTTCATCAAGGAATTTGCGGTGCTCTTTCGTTCCGCATAAATCATACAATGCCTTTTCGTCGTCATCTCCCCTTGTCGCAACGAGATTTATTTTTGGAATTGCTACAAGCTCATCGAGTTTATCCGATGATAAAACAGAATCAGCCTCTGTTTTTTTAGCTATCGTCCACTCAGAACGTAAAACCTCAATCTCTTTATATAACCTGAATGCCAGCGTTCTATCGGCACAAACAATCATAGCTTTTTGAACAATCTGCGGTTTTTCGGCGCATAAGGTTTCGTAGTGCGTAACAATATCTTTTGCAAGTCTTTTTAACCTTTCCGGGTGACCTAAAATTGCAGACAATTTGCTCATTGCCCGTTTGCTTTCTTCTATCTGCTCAGAATTTGCACCTTGCTCGGCACAACGTTCATAATATTTTTGTATTTCCTTTGCGTCCTTATCCGAAAGCATTACAGGCGCAAGACGAGGTTCATAGGCTATACGAACAGTAATGCCGTCGTCGCAAGATTCTTTCATCGTATATGCGTCAACGACATCGCCGAATACCGCAATCGCTTCGTCAACAGGCGTGCCGGTAAAACCGCAATAAACGGCATTCGGAAGACTTTCTCTCAGATAGTACGCAAAACCATAAGTCGTAAAAACCCCTTTATCTGTTTTCTTTAATTTTGCATTAACTCCCGCATTGGAACGGTGAGCCTCATCCGAGATACAAATTATGTTGCTTCTATCCGACAACAGTCCTGTACTTTCACAGAACTTTTGTATCGTTGTAATGTAGACACCTCCGCTTTCGCAGTTAGACAAAGTATCATGTAAATCATCGCGACTCTCTATACTCTTTATATTCTTATCGTGCAAATATTCTTTCGCCGTAACGAACAATTTAGAAGTTTGCGTATCCAGATCTTCACGATCGGTTATCAATACAATCGTGGGATTATGAAAAATGTCTTTCTTTCGCAACATCAATTGTCTCGACAAAAAGAGCATCGTATAAGTTTTTCCGCAACCTGTTGCGCCGAAATAAATACCTCCCTTACCATCGCCAGCCGGTCGCTTGTGTTGACTCAAGCTTTCCAACATCTTATTTGCGGCAAAGAATTGAGGATAACGACAAATAATTGCCTCGTTTTTCTTACTGTCATCAGGGTAAAATACGAAATCACGAAATACTTGCAGCAACCTATCGGGAGCAAAAGCACCTTCAATCATGGTAAAGAGCGAGCTGATTCCATTAGCAACAGTATCCGCCTCATTCGCTTTGTTCCATGAATAAAAGAATTTATACGGCGTAAAAATAGTTCCGAGTTTAGTGTTTACTCCATCGGATATTACAGCCATTGTACAATACTTCAAGAGCGCAGGAATATCCCTTGCATAACGAATCGTTACTTGCTCCCATGCATTATGTATCGTGGCATCTTCTTCGATTGCGCTCTTAAATTCAAATATAGTAACCGGAATACCGTTTATAAATACCAACATATCGGGACGTCTTGTCTGAACATCCTCAAGCGTATACTGATTTACAATTTTAAAATTGTTATTTGCAATATTGTCAAAATCGATAAAGTCAATGTGAACTGCGGTTTGAGTTACGTCATCCCGTAAAAGATCAAACCCTTCCGACAACATACGATACGTTGCCCTTGCTCCTTCGTAAAGCGGAACAGAAGGAATATTATCCAAAAGAGCAATGACGCGACTTATTTCATTTTGAGTTAAGCACGAATATTTCTTTGACAGGTATTCCCTTAAATCGGAATAAATCAATACGTCTTTGAATTTGCGTTCGATTGTTTCTCCCGATACATAGTTGTAGTATTCGTATTGATCGAAAAGGCTGATTATAGCAGATTCAAGTTCCGACTCTTTGAATTTTCCTTTTTCAAATATATAGTCCACGGCTATTCTCCTTGTTTTGTTTAGACTTCACGTACATATTTTAATTATTGTTCCAACCTATTAATTGTCTCATTCAAGTTCATGGAAAACCACTGCAATTGTCTTTGCTGTATCTTGTCCAGTGTTCCGGGGTATTCTTTGATTTCATCAATCCCGTTTAGTAGAGTACGTAGGTTGTCAAGATCGCCTTTGTAGTACTCGTTGATATTTGAAAACTCTCGATAAACAGACAGAAACAATCCGCGAATTTTCTGAATTTCCTCAGCGGTACTATTTTTTATTTGTTCCAAAAGTATAGGTATATCTAAATGCTTTGCAAAACCACCATAATTGATAAAACTTGCCCGTTCTTTTATTATTTTATCGTAAAAGGCAGATAAACCTGCTGCCGAATAGTCGTTTTTGTCTACCTCATATCTTTTATTAAATATATTCTTTATTTCTTGCTTGAATTGGTCAAAAGCATTCCATTCTTCTTTTGTCTCAAGTTGGATACCGGAGAACGATTCTGTGGCTATTTTATTTCCCTTTTCCGTTAATGTTCTGGCATTGCTAAGCATCAGGTTTAAACAATTATCTATTTTTTTCTCACAGCCAATAATGCCTTTTGCAAAAATCAAATAGTTCGCAAGCTTAATAAAATCAGAATCCGGTAAAATATTTTTTTCTAATCCTTCTTCCAATTTATCTATTGCCTCAATTATTTCAACCTCAGCACATGTACCACATGAATATATTTTTTGAAGATATTCATCCAATTCAGAAACCATTTTGGCTCTTAAAAAAAGCTCTTGCATGGCTTTTAGACTATGCTCATTAAAAAACTGGAAGTTTACGAAATCATACATCACACGATATAAAGGATATGCCACTAAACCAAGGCTCGCCGAAATATTGTCATCTCCTTCCCATACGACACCAACTGTGTCTTTGGTTAAATATGCCACACTTCCTAGGAATAAGTTTTCAATAAAATCGTTATCAAAATTATAGTCGGACTTACTTAACTTCCTAATAATATCGTCGGTTTTTTGACATGCATAAAGCAACGAACGATAATTATTGCTCTTATTCATATCCATAATATCGGAAATTTTTGCAACTATGTTATATGAAGAATCAGCGGTTTCTTTCAAAAACCACTTAAAATACTTGTTGTCATAGTTTTCCAAAATCCCTTTTATAACGTTCTTTTTGTTCTCAAAAAAGGTAATCGTATCTCCAATGGTTTTTTCCTTAATGCGAATGTATCGTTCACATTCTGTTGTCATAACCAAATCTGTTGATTTTTTGCCATCTTGCGATGTAGATTCTTTCTTTTCGTAAGTTTTAATAGCATTTTCGTTTGCAACAAAAAGGACTTTTGCTCCGTCTTGCTCGCACAAATCATTTACAAACCCAAGAATATCAACTATATCGATTCCGCATCGTTCTAAATCGTCAAGAATAATGAGCCTTTTGCTTAGATTGACGGACTCATATAACTTTTGCATATCTTTTTCATCAACAGATAAGTCAATTCCGTAATGGCCAACGACATTTTTAACAATAGTTTTTGCGATAATTTTTCCGATTTCTCTTTTTTCGGATTTTTTATTTATCCATTTTGCCCTAGCTTCAATATATAAGTTTTTACTAAGTTCCGCCAAGCTCTCAATTCCATATAAAGAAACGAGAATCGTACCAATCCCATCTTTTTTTAAAGATGGAACCAGCTCGTTTTTTATATAATAAGTTTTGCCGCTGCCCCAAGGTGCGGTTAACATTACTGCTCGATTGGTTTTGTCGTTTTTTGTATAATCTTTTATATACGCATCAAGCTCTTCTATTGTCATAATTTATATCCCCTCGTCTATAGCCCCCTTAACCAATATCGGACAGATGTCTTTGATTTGGGCTTTTAGCTTTTCGTTTATTTTTCTTCTATCCATAAATACACTATATATTTCTGCAATTGATTTTTGAATAAGTATGTTTGGTACAGGTATTTTTACTTTTTTCATATCATCGTATGTAAACATTTCTCTTGCCGACCCCCAGGAATTGTAACGAGAATATCTATCAAATTCAGTTCTCTTAAACCATAACATTAAATATTCTGGTAACAATTTTTCTGAATTTGTCTTAAATACAGTATAAATCGGAGAAACAAGACAAGTGCTTTCGTGATTTATAGCAATAGATATTTTATCCGCATTTCGTGTCGTAACCGTATTGTAAGCAAACTCCATATTCTTTACAATCAAGTAATTCTTTATATTAACACCTTCCAATTCGGCATGCGAGGAAACAAAAACTTTTTCAACTGAAACAGCTTTATTATCAGCAACAGTTCCCAATACGTTTTTTTCACTCACTTGCTGGATATAGGGTCCGATTTCTTCGCTGGGCATTTTACGACGCAAATCTTCGATATACGCATCGCAGACGAGTTTCAAATCGTCGAGACCTTGCTCGTATGCACTTTGATTTGCAAGCATTGCAAGGTAAATATCTACGTACTTTTTTTGCACGTCAATCGGCGGGAGAGACAATTCCATTTCACAAAATCTATCCCAATCCAAATTTGAACGAATACTACTATCGCTATAAAACCAACCCAACCGATCTTTTTCTTTGGATAAAAACAACATAAAAAAGTATTCCGGTAACACAATATCTTGTGCTGTGACTTCAAATGTTGTGTAAGCAGGCGAAACAATAATAGGCTTATCTTGCAAATACATACTTATCCTAATGCATTCATCCCTACCAGTTTGCATTCCGCTATATACAAAACGATTTTTACGCACAACCTTATATTTCGTTTCATCAAGACCTGTCGTATCGGCAACTGTAGGCATAAATTCTTTATTTATGTTTATACCATAAAAATCTCTACTCCCAATGTTGTTACGTTCATCAACAACATTTATCAAATCGCCTAACTTAACCTTTTTTAATGCCATAGCCTATCCCCTCAAAAGCATCAACCAGCATTTTTTGCGATTGTTGTTCTTGCTCCATCAAATTTCTCATTTCCGATTGAATACGCGCCATTTCGGAATTAAAATCTATATCCAAATCGTGGTCGATAAATTCAATATATTTACTCGGAGCAAGGCAGTAATTCTTTTTCCCGATTTCGTCTATTTTCACCGAACGATACAACTCAGGTACGGCGTATGTTGAAGAATCAACCGTTTCAACCGATTGCCAATCGTTGTATATCTTTTTAACTGCCGCGATCTGGCTATCCGTAAGCACGGTTTTCTTTTTCTTTTTACCCTTATCAATGACGTATTCTTCCGTATTTTCGTCCCAACGGCGAAGGTCTACAAAAAGAACTTCACCCGTCCTGTCGCGAAGCTGTCTGCCATTGAGCATACGAGCTTTTTTGTTGTTGTTCATTATCCACAGCGTAACGGAAATATCCGTAGTGTAGAACATATCTCTCGGCAAAACGATAATTGCTTCGATTTTATCGTTTTCAAGTAGTTTTTTGCGAATTTGATATTGAGCCGCTCCACCTGCATCATCCTCATCATCACCGCCGGAACCGGCATTCAATGCTCCGTTAGCAAGCAAAAATCCTGCTATACCTCTTTCAACATCAAGTTTAGAAAGCATATGCAAAATCCAAGCATAGTTTGCATTTGCAACGGGCGGCATTGCCGGTTTATATGGTTTGAAGCGAGGATCGTTTACAAGCTCGTCTTCCCCACGCCAATTTTTAAGGTTAAACGGCGGGTTTGCCATTATGTATTGAACGATAGTGTCCTTATGTTGGTCATCGGTGAACGTCGAAGCATTCTTTTCGCCCAAGTCGCACGAGATTCCGCGAATGGCCAAGTTCATTTTTGCAAGACGCCAAGTATCGGGATTGGATTCTTGCCCGACAACGGACACTTTTTTGCGATTGCCTTTATGCTGGTCAACAAATTTCATTGATTGAACAAACATTCCTCCGGAACCACAACAAGGGTCGTAAACGATTCCGTCATATGGTTCAATAAGCTCTGAAATCAATTTTACGCAGCACGCGGGCGTGTAAAATTCGCCATCTTCCTTTGATGCCGATGCCGCGAAGTTTTGCAAAAAGTATTCGTAAACACGCCCTATCAAGTCTTCTTCGTGAAAACGGCTTTCATCCAACTTGTTTATTTCGTCAATCAACGATTTTATTGCGTTCTTATCCGCGCCCAAAGAAGCGTAGTTGTTTTGCGGGAGAGTGCCTTTAAGCGGAGGATTCACATCCTCGATATCTTTCATCGCCGTATCAAGTTTTACCGCAATATCGTTATCTCCGGCATTTTTTACGATAAAAGACCATCTGCAATGATCAGGCAGATAGTAAACGTTTTGTGAGTTGTAAAACGCAGGTTTTTCCAAAAATACGGGAATATCTCCGTATTCTGCAATTATTTCTTTTCGACGTTTTTCAAACTTATCCCCGGCAAATTTAAGAAATGCCAAGCCGATAACGGAATCCCTATTCTTTTCAAAACTACCAAAGCCACGCAGAGCAACTCGACAATTCCATAATACCTGTTCCAGCGTAACTTCTTTTTCTTTCTTTGGTGCCTTAGTTTTTTTTATGCCTGAAGCCATAGTAAACTCCTTTTTCTTATTGTTGTAAAATTTTCCAGTACCCCGTACGGGTATTACCAACACGGGCAACAAGTCCTTTGTTTTTCAATCCGTCAAGCGCGCGCTGAACCGTTTTGACGGTTTTAGAAATTTCCATGGAGAGTTCTTCACGCGTCAGATTCGGTTGTAATTTCAATAGCTGATAAACCGCTTTTTCTGTTTTGGACAAAACAACAGGGACAGTTTGGTTCGGTTCAGGGACGTTTTTTAGTGCATTAGGGTCATTTCTCAAAAAGATAAACGAGAAACCTATCGGGGTTTTCTCATAAGAACAAGAAACGTTTTCGGCGTTACAAAGAGTATACACACGCTTAAACCCGCTGCCGAAAGATTCAATATCGTGGCAAAGATACAGCACTTTTGCAATCAACTCGTTTCGTATAATCGAAGATAGGTTTTTCGTCGCAAAATCTTCGGGAGAAAATTCAGAAGGAAACGTTCCGGGGTTATATATTACAACTTTACCGGGATGAATATCAATTTCGTGTTGAGAACCCGTTCCGTACTCTGCGTGTGCAAAACTGTTTATTACAATTTCGCGCAAAGCTCTGAGCGGTATTTCTGGTATTTCTTCCCTCGTAACGCTACCGATTTCTGCACGCCAGCGAATATTCCTTTTGATATAAGTAAGAGCGGTATCAACTAATCTGAAAATATTATCTTCGGTTCGGTTTATATCCAAAAAAGTCAACTTTTCATCACTCGCAAATACAGCCATTTTAAGTGTAACAGGACCGTTATTTCCAAAAAGAACGTATCCCGCATTATTTAAATTGCCGTTTTTTAATAAACTTAGTTTATTAAGCAACTTTTCTACGTCATATCCGTCGTCGGGCAATCTTCCGCATGCGATGGCGCGGTTATAAAAATCTTTCAAAGCCGACTCGTCAATATCCTTAATCGTGTAAGGAGTTTCAAATTGTTCCCAGCGCTCGGAATACTCACTTGCAACCATCATTTCTTTAAGTTCGGCAGGCGTCAATTCGCGACTTTCGTCGGCAACTCTGATATAATACTTCCCGTAAGCCGAATATGGTTTGTTTCGCCCGCTGAATTTCACTTCGATTATATCGCACCCGTCAATCGTGACTTTTTGGATTTGAGGATAAATTTGCGGTTTTATACTTTCAAAAATCACTCTCGAAACATCGCGCAAAGTCGATTCAACAACCTGCAAGCCTTTTACGTCACCGTTTGGCGCAACACCGAAATATAAAATACCTTTTTCGTGCTTGTTTAATATTGCAACAATGTCTTTCATTGCATCGTGCATTTCACTTGTGCTTTTCTTAAATTCAAGTTCTTCCGTTTCGTGTCCGAAATTTATCATCTCAAACCTCCACTCTATGATTTCAACAATAGTATATCAAAATCAGGGACAAATGTCAAGACAAAATGTCTCTTATATTGTCCCTTTTGTGCCATATGTTAAAATTATTGTCGATTTAGTAATAAAAGCATATTTAAAAAAATAAGCAAAAACACTTGACGAACAAATGTTCGTATGTTATACTATGATAGGCTTGTTATAAGGTCAAATCATTATGCCGCAAGTAAGGCGTTGTCGGGCGTGAAAATGTTGCCCGATTTCTCTGTTCCCCTTTGTGGACTCGGAAAGGATAATTACCGTCGTTTACCATAGAATTGCAGTTAGGTGTAGCAATTCCGCGACGGGCGTTGAAATTGTTAAAAAAGAGAGATTTCAGCGTGGGTTTTATTGTTGTACGATTTTTCAGATAAAATCGACCAAAAATTAAATAATCGGGATTAAAATCCGTGCGAAGAACGAGCCTATAAAGGCAACCGAAGTCGCACGGATTTTTTTATCCATAGATACAAAATCGGAGGTGCATTATGTAACGAAAACAAAAACTTAATACTTGTGTTTTAAGTCGGTGATAGAAAAAATATCAGCGGCTTTTTTGTCGTCTTTCGGGAGGTGAAACAATGACAAATTACAATCAATATTACCCGCCGTAGCGGGAGAAAACTTTGGAAGCAAATGCGGAGCAAAACAGACAGCCATTGAGCAAAGTGTAGCACACTATACTTTGCTTCGCAAAATAGTGTGCTCTGCGAGGCTGTGAATCCACTATAAAAACAGTAGTCAGAAATTACCTACACACTTTGCTCAAAGGGGATAAAAAACAAATTTCAGGAGGAAAATCATCATTTCATATTTAGTGTGTCATATGGAGAAATACCATAAACAAGACGTTGCCCCTATCGAAAAGGAAAACGAACGGGACGAAAAATACGAAGCGTCAAATCCGCAGATAGACAGCGAGCGAACGGAAAATAATTATCGCTTTACGCCATATTTCGGCAAAACTTACACGGAGTTCATAAACGGCAGAATAAAAGAGTTAGGCTTATCTCCGCGCAAGGACGCGGTTGTTATGAATTCGTTTGTGTTGGGCTCGGATAAAACTTTTTTCGACGGTGTAGCCAAGATAGTACAATATAACTTTTTCTCGGACTGTTACCAATTCTTTGCGGAACGCTACGGCGAAGAAAACATTATCGCGGCGGTAGTACATAACGACGAAACAACGCCGCATATGCACTTAAACCTGATGCCCGTAACGAAAGACGGACGGCTTTGCAGTAAACAACTTTTCGACAAACCGCAACTGCAACAATTGCAAACGGATTTTTACGAAGCAGTCGGAAAACGTTGGGGATTACAGCGCGGCAAAGAAGGCAGTCAGAAGAAACATCTTTCCACCGCAGAATTTAAGGCAAAAAAGATAATAGAACAAGCGGAAGCCATACGGGAAGAAAATCAAGTTTACGCAGACGCTATAACCGAAGCAAAAAGCGGGAATATTCCGAGAAAACGCGGAAAGTTGCAGGAACAAGTAATCGCTTTAACGGCAGACAACGCCGACCTTTCAAAGCGGCTTACAAAGGCTATGGACGAAACGCTCGAATATGCGCGGAAATCGGAAGCGTTACAAAAGGAAAAGGATAACAATTCCCATTATGCAAACGTCGGCAAAGAACTTGCAAGGACAAACCCGACGGAATATCGACGTATCGTCCACGGCAAGCCAAAAACAATCGGAAGTTTTTTCGATTCCGTTCTTTCGCTCTTCACGCCCGACGTCGTTCGGCAAGTCCCACGCTTGCAACAAATCGAAGCGGAAATCGAAGAAGAACGCAAAAAACAAGAAAAACTAAACAACACCAACAATTACAAGAAATAAAGGGATATTTTCTGCCCCATTCACAAAAAGAGCTTGACTCCTGAGAGTAAAATCGTTATAATATGTATCAATACGATTTTATATTTTCGGAGGTTTAACTTAATGGAACGGAAAGAAGATACTCCCGTGCGTAAAACGCGCAGGAAGTATGAAGAAAAGAATAAGGAAAAGAGAAAGCAAGCGAGCGGCAATTTCGGAACGATGATACCGAGAGCCTTATATGACGAGATAAACGCTTTTCTCGAAGAAAACGGAATTACGAAAGTCCGGTTGATAAAAGAAGGCTACGAAGCCTTGAAAAATATGAAAAAAGACGGCAAATTGTAAGCCGTCCTTCCTGCCGTTTTGCGTAATTGAAATCAATGATAAGGAGATTAAAATTACGGAAAACACGGCTAAAAGACAAGAAAACGATTATAACTACAGATTAGAGTATCACCCCATCGGAGAGAAAACCTTTGTTGTGGTAGCGCGGGAACAACCCGGCGCAACGGATACTCCGCTCGATATTATGAAACGCCTGATAACCCGCCAAAGCGAGCGGATACAATCGGGCGAATTAGTACGAACTCGCTGTTTGCCGCATAACGGAGGTAAACAATTATGATAGGACAAACGGCGATTAAAAACAACAAAAAACAAAATTACGGAGGTGGTTTAACAGCATTATACGCAAGATTATCTAAAGACGACGACCTCGTCGGAGATAGCAACAGTATCGTTCATCAAAAGGAAATGCTTGCAAAATACGCCAAAGAACACGGCTTTACGAACACAGAGTTTTATGTGGACGACGGATATTCGGGAACGAACTTCAACCGTCCCGATTTTCAGAGAATGATGTCGGACGTGGAAGAAGGCAAAATTTCTACGGTTATCGTAAAAGACATGTCGCGGTTCGGCAGAGATTATATCATGGTCGGGTACTACACAGAAATTTATTTCTCGAATTTAGATATTCGCTTTATTGCAATCAACGACAACGTGGACAGCGATATTCAGACGGAAAACGACCTGACGCCGTTCAAGAACGTATTCAACGAATGGTATGCGAAAGACACTTCGAAGAAAATTCGCTCCGTGTTTAAGGCGAAAGGCAATTCAGGCAAGCATCTTACGACGAATCCCCCGTTCGGATATAAGAAAGATCCGAACGACAGGGAAAAATGGATTGTCGACGAAGAAGCCGCGGCTACGGTAAGACGGATATTTCAGATGTATGTAGACGGTTATCGCATTTCGGAAATTGCACACACATTGACGAAAGAACATGTAGAAACGCCTACGTTGTATTGTATGAATCGCGGAATCAAAACCAATGCAAGAAGCGAATATCCCGAGATATGGGGTCCGATGAGCATTAAATACATTTTGGACCAGACGGCATACGCGGGACATACGGTAAATTTTCGGACGGCAATAAAATCCTATAAAACCAAAAAGCAAGTCAACTTGCCGCGAAATCAATGGGTAATCTTCCGTAACACACAAGAAGCGATAATCGACGAAAAAACTTTTGAAACGGTACAGCAAATGCGGAAAGCAAAACGCGCCCGCACAAAATACAATGAGCCGAATATGTTTTCGGGACTTTTATACTGTGCGGACTGCGGAAATCATCTTACGATTCAGCGTGTAGCGAGAAACAGAAAAATGGACAATTTCTCCTGTGCGACCTATCGCAAGAAAAAGAAAGGATTGTGCAGTTGTCATAGAATTCTGGTATCGGATCTTGAAACGATCGTAAAAAACGATTTGCAAAAAGTATGCGAGTACGTTTTTCTTCACGAAAAGGAATTTACGGACGAGTATTTGTCGGGCTCTAAAAAAGAAACGGAAAAGTTTCAATCTAAAACGAAAACCGAGGTAAAAAGGCTTTCCGACAGACAAGAAGAAATTGGTAGAATTATCCGAAAACTGTACGAAGACAACGTGAACGGCAGAATCAGTGACGAACGATTTGACTTTCTTGCAAAATCTTATGAGAACGAAGGCCTCGACCTGAAGGCTAGAATTCAAGAATTGCAAATCGATCTCTCCGCATCCGTTCAGGCCGAAGAAAGACTCTCGATGTTTCTGAAAGTTGTAAAGAGTTACACGAAAATCGAAGAGCTGACGCCCGAAATTCTCAACAGTTTCATCGAAAAGATTTATATCGGCGAAACCGAGAAATACGACGGCAGAAAAATGCAGGAAGTAGAAATTATCTACAAATTCGTAGGCGCAATCAATTTACCACAGTATAATTCACATTAAAACACGCGGGAATGTACAAAGGGTAGGCAGTTAAAACCTACCTACCCGAAAATTCCCCACGAATAATTAACTAAATGCAGCTGTTAAATTCAAAGATTTTGTCCAACGACAAAAACACAAGATATAGTAACAAAAAAGCACAAGATACGCAATATCTTGTGCTTTTTGGCTGTTGTAGCTTTTTCGTACAACAAAGATGGCTCCCCCTGTCTGGTTCGAACAGACGACCCTTCGGTTAACAGCCGAATGCTCTACCGCTGAGCTAAGGAGGAATATTGTTGCTACCTTGATAGCACGATTATTCTATAATACAAAACCCGACTTGTCAACGATTTTCGCGGTTTATTTTGAAAAAAATTCCGTTATTTCCTTTTCGGCGTCGGGATTTTTTCTACCGCGGCGTAACCTTGACTTAATCGGTTGATATGTTATAATAGATATATTGTTAAAAACACAAAAGAGAGACAACATGGATAAAATCAAATCGTTTTTCAGGGAAGAAAATGCTGCAAAGATTTTTGAATCTAAGGAATTCGTCTGGGTATGGCTTGCAATCGTATTCATATGCTGGATTACCGGTGGCTGGGTTGCGGGCTTTATAATCGCGGCGGTGCTTGCGGGGATAATCTTATGTTTATGTCGAGACTCGTTGCCGGTAACGACGATACTTTGGACGTTCCTGTTCATACTGGGCGCAAACCGACACAAACTTCAAGGCATGGCGGGGCTTATCGCGGCGGTGCTTTTCATAGTTGTTGGTATTGTCGTAAACGTTGTGAGATTCCGCCCGAATTTCCGCTTTATGAGTTATAAAACGGTAACGGCGACGACGGTTGCCATACTTGCGTTCTGCGCGACGGCGATGCTGTCGGGGATTGCAAGGGGCGAAAGGTATTTGAACTTTTCCGAGCACGGCTTATATGCGACGGTTGTCGGCGCGTTGTGCGTGATGCTGGCGCTGTGTTACGTCTTTTTCTCGGCGACGATATCGGGAGGAGAAGACGGCAAAAGGGTATTGAATCACCTTTTATTTCTGATGTTTGCGTCAAGCGTCGTCATCGTGCTGCAACTTATCGTATATTATGCGATGCGCGGCGGCGGATTCAAGGCGGTTATCGACGGATTTGTGCATAAAGACGTCGAACTCGGCTGGGGCGGCCCGAACAATTACAGCATAATCCTGGCGATGATGACGCCCGCGACGTTGTATTTCGCCGTGAAAAACGGAAAATATTCGCCGTTGTATCTGATTTATGCCGTCGTGCAATACTTTTTCATATTTGCGTCGGCAAGCCGTGGCGCGATACTTTTCGGTGCGTTCGGACTTGTCGCGTCGTTCGGCCTTGCGATTTACAAAAGCGAATTCCGCGGCAGAATGATAATCACGACGGGCGTGCTGATGGCGGTAACGACCGTCGTTCTGATGGCGAAAGCCGACGTCATTTACGACTCATTGGGCATATTTATGGGAAAAGCCCTGGACGAAAACGGACGTATTCCGCTGTGGAAAGACGCCTGGAAGAATTTCAAGGCAAATCCGATTTTCGGCACCGGGTTTGATTACTATCTCGGCGGACACAACGGCGGAAAATCCGACGGATATACGCCGTACTGGTATCATTCCACGTTTTTCCAGGCGCTTGCCGCAACGGGCATCGTCGGTTTTTTGGCGTGGGTAAACCTGGAGGTTTCGAGACTTTGCGCGTTCCTTACGAACGTCAGCCTTGAAAAGTGGTTTATGCTTTTCGGATACGCGGTGTTCTGGTTGTACGGCATGGTCGACGTGTTTTATTACACGCCCAACGGGCTGCTTTTCCTGTTCATCATCACGCTTGCAATCGAAAAGAGCGTCGAAAGCGCAAAGCTTCGTCCGTACTCGCTTGTATATATCGAAAGGAAACGCCGGCAAAAATTGCTGACGAAAAATGCGGAAAATGAAAAATAGAAAGCCGTCGTTTTGCGACAAGACGTCGTTTTCGCTTGCGATGGCAGGGGTAAGCCGCGCCGTCGTCCTGAAAGAAACCGAAAGCACCAACGACGTCGCGAAAGAACTGCTGAAAAACGGTTGCCGCGACTTTGCAACGGTCGTTGCCGAAAGACAGACGAAGGGCAAAGGGCGTAGCGGAAAATCTTTTTATTCGCCCGACGAAACGGGGGCGTACGTCAGCGTCGCTCTGCATGCGTCTGACGACAAAAAACCGTACGTCACGATAATCGCCGCGCTTGCGACCGCCCGCACCGTCGAGGAGTTTTCGGGCAGCCCCGCCTTTATCAAGTGGGTGAACGACGTATATCTTTTCGATAAAAAGGTTGCAGGGATTCTGGCGGAAAGGGTAATATCCGAAAGCGTCACCGGCGAAGTCATCGGCATCGGCACGAACCTGCAAGATCCCGACGACGGTTTTCCCGACGACATTAAAGACGTCGCGGGCTCGTTGAATCTTCTCGTCGACAAACGTGCGGAATATATCGGCGCGCTTGTAAAAAATCTTCGGGACGAATATGAAAACTTTGACAAAAAGTCCGCCCTGAAAACCTTCCGCGAGAAATCGTATCTCACGGGGAAGGACGTAAACGTCCGGGATTTATTCGGCACGTATAAGGCGCGCGTTCTCGATATCGACGACGACTTCGGGCTTGTCGTGATGAAAGAAGACGGCGTGTCCGTTTTAAGAAGCGGCGTCATAAGCATATCGGTAATAAGAGAAGAATAAAAACAAAAAACGAAAATTTTCAAGCCGTCGGAAGACGGTTTTTTTATTGCGCGGGTTTTATATTTCGGATTAAGGCAAAAATACGATATTATGATCAGGAGCGCAGACGTAATCGAAAAACTGAAAGCCGACGTATCGTCCGACGACTTTATCGCGCGCGATTTTTCGGCTGACGGCGCGACGGGCGCGTTGCTTTACGTCGACGGAATGAGCGACAAATTACTGCTGGAACAAAGCGTTGTGAAACCCTTGCTTTCAATGAAGTGGGCAGGAGTTGGCATTGCAGACGTAAAGAAACTTCCCTATGGCGAAGAAATCAAGGAAATCGAAGAAACCGCGGCGGGACAAACCGTCGCAAACGGCGATCTGGTGCTTGCGCTTGACGGGGCGGAGAAACTTTACGAAATCTCGCTTCGAAACTATCCGCACCGTGCCGTTGCGGAGCCGCCCACCGAAACCGTAATCAAAGGCCCGCGCGAAGGATTCACCGAAGAAATCAAAACAAACGTGTCGCTGGTCAGACGGCGCATAAAATCGCCGCGACTGAAAGTGAAAAAATTCACCGTCGGAAAATACGGAAATACAACAGTTATGATGGTTTACATTGACGATATTGTCGATAAAGACGTTGTTTTGCAAATATCCGAAAAAATCAAATCCATAAACATCGACGGCATAATCGGCGCGGAATACGTGTCGCGGTTTGTCAGCGAGCATGCGGGCAGCATTTTCAATCAGTCGGGAATGACCGAAAAACCCGACGTCGTCAGCGCAAAAATTCTGGAAGGACGGGTTGCGCTTTTCATCGACGGCACGCCCGTCGTCATAACTTATCCTTACGTTTTGCTGGAAAGTTTTCAGGACGGATACGATTATTACGTCCAGAACAAGCGCGCCACGATGCTCAGAATAATCAGGATTATCGGCGCGTTCTTGGCGGTGTTACTGCCGGGGCTTTACGTCGCGTTTCAGGAATATCATTATCAACTGATGCCGCTGAAATTTCTAATATCCCTGCTTAACAGCGTGTCGGGGATACCTTTCACGCCGCCGATGGAAATGTTGTTTGTCCTTGCGCTTTTCGAGGTGCTGAATCAGGCAAGCATCCGTATGCCGCGATACGTCGGCACCGCGCTTTCGATCGTCGGGGCAATCGTGCTCGGCGAAACGGCGGTAAACGCCGGGCTTTTAAGCAGTCCGACGGTGCTGGTGATTGCGATTTCGGCAATCGGCATAAACTGTGTGCCCGACCTTGTGGACGCTTTCAGCATTTTGCGGCTTGCGGGGCTGATTACGGGAAGTATTCTGGGGCTTTTCGGCATCGTCGTATTTTCGATGGGGCTTATCGCGTATTTGTGCGGGCTGGACAGTTTCGGCTCGCCTTATCTTGCGCCGTTCGCGCCGATGATAACCGCCGATTTCAAGGACGCCGTCGCAAAGGAAAACCTGTTGTCGTTTGAAAAGCGGCCGTATTCCGTGCCGACGAAAAACAGAAGGAGAATGCGCCGTGACAGATAATCGGAATTTAGTTTATACAAGGCAATTCGCGCTACTTGCGTTCGTGACGTGTCTGACTTTTCGGGTGTCGAGGTTGCCGCCGCTTATGCGACAGGCGGTGGGCACGAACGATCTCTTCGTGCTTTTACTGTATCTTCTTCTGGACGCTGCTCAATTTTTCGTCGTATATAAATTCGTCGCAACGGGCGGAAAGGAAGCGATACAAGACACCGTGTTTTACAAGGTCGCGGGGGCAATGCTTTTCGTCAACTTTTTTATGAAAACGTTTATGGCGACGGCGGGAACGACGGCGTTTACGACGGAATCCCTTTTTGAAGATATCGGCACGGGCAGCGTTGTCATCGCGCTTCTCGTTACGACGGGGTACGTCGCGGCAAAGGGCATAAGAACGATAGGTCGCACGGCGGAAATATCGTCGTTTCTTATTTTCACTGTATTCACGCTGAATTTCGTTTTTCTGAAAGTGTATCTCGATATTTCCGAAAACCTGCCGTTTATCGACGGGGAAATTTCGGACGTGTTAAAACGTGGCGACAAGTTTTTCATGTGGTTCGGCGATGCGACGCCCTTATTGTTTTTAAGCATTAAGCCGTCAAGGCGGAATCCGACGTCGTTGATGTACGGGTTGTCGGCGGGATTCGTGATAATCGGATTCGTGCTGATGAACGCGATTTACGGAAACGCAAGCGAATACGTCGTCAACCTTGTCGTGAAAGTCGCGGGGTTCAATCAGTTTTCGGACGTTTTGGGCAGGCTTGACTGGACGGGCCTAATCGTGTGGCTCATGCTTGCGGTCATTTATATTTCGACGTATCTTTGGGCGTCGGGAGAGGCGCTCAAAAGCCTTTTCAAAGGAAAAAAGAATATCGTCATCGTCCTTACGGTTATCGGCGTCGGCGCAATGACGATATTGAAAAAGGATATAAGAAACACGCTTGATTTCGTGACGGGCGGCGCAAGGTGGTACGTTGCCGCGACAAACTACGTCCTGCCCGTCGCGCTTATCGTTTATGCGGAGGTCAGAAAAAGAAAGTCGGCAAAAATCGCGCCGGCGAAGGAGGCTGTAGGTGAGTCGGAATCATAAGAAGGCGATAATCGCATTCCTTATCGTTTTTGCCGTCGCGCTTTGTTATCTGCGCGCCGTGCCCGAAACCGCGTTGTCGGAGCGGGCAATCGTTGTGGGACTCGGCATCGACAAGACGGAAAAAGGATACGCCGTATCCTGCGAAATAATCAATCCGAAATCGCAAAGCGGCGGCGGGCAAGGCGAGTCGGACGGCTTTGCCTTGGTTACCGGAACAGGGAAAACGCTTGATGCCGCAATCGGCGAGATTTCGCAAAAAACGGGGTTAAAAGTGTCGTTAAGTCAGTGTAATCTTATTGTTTTGGGAAATATGTTTTTGACGGAACAAACTTTTCCGAGCGTGAATTACCTTGTGCAAACCTATGCCGTGCCGGAACTTGCGATAATCGCCGTTGCCGAAAGCAGCGCGGCAGAACTTTTGAAAACAAAGCCCGTTATGACGACTCTCAGCGCGCTTCAAATGCAAAAGACTTTGCATTCCGCAACCGACGACGCGTCGATAATTTCAACGAACGTAAAGGACTTTTTCAACGGGTATCTGTCACGGACGGGGGTGGCGAACGTCGTCAGCATATCCGCAAAAAAGATTGACAAAAACGACGTCGATAAAGGCTCGGGCGAAAGCGGGGACGTTTACGAATACGACTACTCGAAACTTGCGCTGTTCATAAACGGGAAAAGCGCGATGCTTCTTGAAAAGGACGACACCGTCGCGATAAATTATATGAAGTACAACCTTAAAAAGGGCGGCGAAACGGTGAGCGTCGACGGCGAGATTTTCGGGTTGCAGATAACAAGCAAAAAAACGAAATACAAAACGGAAGTAAACGGTGGCGTGCCGAGCGTCTTTGCCGACGTCGAAATAAAAGCCCGTATTTCGGAAAAAGACGGGCTTGGAAAATATTTTTCGGTTGACGAGATTCCGGAATGTTTGACCGAAAAAATCGCCGCCGCGATGAAAGAAGTCGTCGAAAAAAAGATTGTCGCGACGTTTGAGAAGTGCAAAGCGCGCGGCGTCGACGTTTACGAACTTTTCGATAAGTTATACGAAAAAAGTTTCAAGGATTTCAAAAACGAGTCCCCAAGCGGCGATTATCTGAACAGAATCCGACTTATCGTCAACGCCAAAATCAGCGTCTTCAAAAAATAGTTGTTCCGACAGCCGCCGTTTTTCGACAACGAAAGCGACGAAACAACGTTTTTTCCGCCCAATACTTTTTCGTATTCTTTCTGCATTTTAAGCAGGTTTTCTTCGTCGGGGAAAGCAAAGTCGTCCATCGTCGCACCTCTGATAAATTTTATGCAAAAGGGGCGCGATTTGTGAAAGACGACGATTTTTTAAGATTGCTTGCAATAAGCGCAAATAAAATGTATAATAGCAGATATGGAATATAAGTTAATGACGCCGATGACGCTCTGGCAAGGTTACAATCCCATGACCGAGCCGCTGGACGTTGTCGTAAACGGCGTGAAAAACAACGAAAAATACGTTTCGAAAGAAGTGTCTTTCACCGCGGAAACGGTTGCCGACGGGAAAATTCGCGCGTATGCGAACATTGTTGTGCAAAAAAACAAGGTCGCGCCGACGTTTTTATATCTCCCGAGCGGGGAGTCGTCGCTAAAGCGCACGGCGTTTTTTGATCTGATTGTCGACGCCGGGTTCAACATCATCGCGGTCGATTTTGCCGGAAGATCGCCCAAGAAAAAGGTTTTTACCGAATATCCCGAAAGCCTTTCGTACTGCAATTTTTCCGAGAATAAGGAACTTGCATACAGCCCGTGCCGGGCGGATATGTCGCCCTGGTTTGTGTGGATGAAGGTTGTGCGCCGCGCGATAACGCTCGCATTTGAAGAAAGCAATGTCGACAAAAACAACTTTTTCCTGATCGGCAATCTCGAAGGCGGGCAACTTGCCTGGAAAGTCGCGGGCATCGACGGGCGCGTTTCGTGCGTTATCCCCGTGGGCGCCGACGGATTTACGGAGTTTTTCAACAAGCCGAAATACGATTCCAATCCCACCACGCAGTTTTCGGACGAGTGGGAATGTTATCTTGCCGGTATGTCGACGCAGGCTTATGCGCGCATGCTGACCTGTCCCGTATATTGCGTGCTCGGCACGAACAGTTCTTATGCGGATATCGACAGACTGTCCGATTTGTTCAACCTTATTCCGCACAACAAAAAGTTTTCGTCGTTTTCGGTCGGGACGAACGTGAGCATTTCTTTGCAGAATTTCACGGGTGCGGTAGAATTTGTAAAAAGCGTCGTTGCGGGCACTGAAGAAACGTTGCCTCGCCCCGGAATCAAGACGTACGTCAGCGACGGCAGGCTTTACGCAAGCGTGACAGACATTGGCGATATGGCGAAAACCGAAGTTTATTATTCCACCGACGAAATCACCCCCGCGTTCAGACGATGGGAACAGTGCGAAAAGCCCGTGCTGCTTAATAACGAAGAAGTATTGTGCGAGCTGCACCCCGCCGAAGAAAACAAAATTTTGTTTGTGTTTGCAAACGTTACGCTCAAAAACGGGATCGTGCTTTCGACTCAGGAATTGATGATGGACCTTACGAAAGTGTCCCTTAACGATTACGACGAGGACGCAAAAACGACGGAAAGAATCCTTTACAACAACGAGATGACGACCGTTCCGTTTTCGGTTGAAGATTTCAGCCCCGTCGTCGACAACGACGTGTTGAAAATCAAAACGGGGCCGCTCGGGCTCAAAGGGTTCACGACAACCGAAGGCAGACTTTGCACCTACGACGTGAAGCCGCCGGAAACGTCGTCGATACGCAACGAGGACTACATATTGCAGCTGGAAGCGTATTCTGAAGAAAAGCGCAACGTCCGTATCGTTATGTACACGGCGGAGAATACCGTCACGAAATACACCTCGGTGCTGCATCTTGAAAAAAGCAAGAAGTGGCAGCGTTTCAACCTTGAAATTTCCGATTTCAAAACCGCCGACAGGAAAACACTGAAAGATTGGCGACTTGTAAAAATTATGAAAATCAAGGACGCCGAAAACGTTTTGTTCAACAACATTCTGTGGATTTGATGGAAGACAATATCGCAAAAAAACAACTTAATCGCACAAAATCGACAGCGCAAGTCCTGATTGTGATAATATGCGCCATTATCGCCGCAAGCATTATCAGTGGCGCGGCGTTTGACGTAACACGGATTTCGGGCAGGAGCATGGACGATACTTTGTACGGCGGGAAAAGCGTCGGGCTGTATGACGACGCCGAATACAATTCCTCGCACTTCGACGTCATACGACAGGATACCGCGTTCGACGTTCTGTTTTTCGGACGGCAGGACACGCTTGGCGATAAGGCTCTTCTTCTGAGAACCAAAAAAGCGCGCCGCGGCGACATCGTCGTCTTCATGCACGAAAGCGGAGGGAAAACCGAACAATGGATAAAACGCGTAATCGGCGTTTCCGGCGATACCGTAAGAATTTCGGACGGGAAAGTTTATCTGAACGGGAAAGAACTTGACGAAAGTTACGCCCTCGGCAACACGGTTCCGCGCGGCGTTACCGACGAGTGGACGGTGGGCGACGGCGAAATGTTTGTGCTGGGCGACAATCGTGCGGTTTCGCAGGACAGCCGCGACATAGGCGTCGTGAAAACGCAGTCGATGGTCGGTCGGGTTATCCTTGTCGCCAAAAAAGACGCGAAAAAGCTTGTTTCCGCAAAGAAACTTTAATCCGACAAAACTCGATATTTTTAAGTTAATTCCGACGTATATTTTCGTGCGTCGGAATTTTTTTGCGCGCGGGACGGTGTAGCGTTTTTAATATGAAAAGGATTTCGCCTAGGCGCAACGATATTATAAGATATTTTTGCGACCTTGTAATTTTGTTACTTTTTGAAAACGCGGAAGCCGCGGGCGGATTACGACCGCTCGGACTTGCGGTGTTTTCCGCGCTGGTGTTTTCACGGCGGAACGTTATATTGCTTGCACCGATGTATCTTGCGGCGTGTTTACTGAAAGATTTCTCGTACGTCGGGCTTGTCGTCGCGGTAACGCCCGCGGTGCTGTTTATCGCGGCGTATTTCGTATATCACAAATTAAACCGTCCGATGCACAGGACGACCGCGCTTATCGTTACGCTTTTGTCGTGCGTGCCGCGCGTTGCGTTTTCTATGGTAAACGGCGAAATATACGCGCCGATTTTGTCGTCGGTGATAACGCTTGTCGCGGCTTACGTGCTGATGACCGCGCTGAACGCCGTCGCCGTCAGGGGACTTCGATATCGTCTGACCGTCGACGAAAGGATATCGCTTATCGTCGCCGTCGGAATGCTTTCGCTGTCGTTATTCACGATAAAAATAAGGAATTTCAACCTGCTTTATCCGTTTTTCGCGTTTTGTCTGATGCTTTCGGCGTATGCGTTTCAAGGCGTTCAGGGCGCGCTCGTTACGGGGCTTTCGGTTGCTCTCGGGGCAAGTCTTCAAGGGGGTTCTTCGGGCGTTTTCGCCGTGATAATGATTACCGCAGGTGTTGCCGCCGCGTTCAAAAATCTGCCAGAGGCGGCGTGCGCGTTCGCACTGACCGTCGCGTTCACTTTCTCGCTTTTCTTTCTCGACACGTTTTCGGGATACGGTTACGTCAACGCGATTTCGATATTCGTCGGCGCGTTTTCATACGTACTTGTCCCAAGAAAATACAAAACTATGTTGTCGTCGTCGGGAATAAGTTACACGGCGGTCGGAAAATCCGTCGTCAACAAAAACCGTCGGGAAACGTCGATACGGCTGTATTCGCTTGCCGGTGTTTTTGAGGATATGAAAAACCTTTTGTCGGCGGAGTCGGGCGGGAAAACCGAAGTGTCCCCGGAAGCGGTCGCATACGACGTCGCGTCGAATTTTTGCGGAAGATGCGAGAACGCGAACAACTGTTTCCGCTCGCTTGGCGGAGATACCGGCGTAATACTTAACGGCGTCGTGGAAACGTCGATGAAAAAGGGCAAAGCCACGATAATCGATATGCCGCCGTTTATTACAAGCAGATGCAAAAAACTCAACGGACTTATCGGCGCGGTGAACGATCGACTTATTAAAATCGAGTGCGCGGGCGAACAGGCGGAAGAAGCCGACAAAAACCGCGCTCTCCTTGCCGCGGAAATGGGCGGCGTCGCGGAAGTCCTTGACAACCTTGGGGACGAGTTTAAGCGGCCGCTGTCTTTCGACGGGCGAAGGGAAAGACGAATTTCCGACGAACTCACAAGGCGCGGCGTCGATTGCAAAGAAGTTCTGGTGTGCGGCGAGCAATCCGACGTTGACGTAACGCTTGTCGTCAAAAAAGAAGACGCCGACAAAAAAGCGATTGTCGAAGAAGTGTCGCGCATTATGAAAGTGCGCCTTAAAAAAACGCACGAAAGCGACGCGACCGACGGATACGCGGGGATAGTGTTGTCGCCCGCGCCGCGATACGATTTCGTTTACGGCAGTGCGGGAAAAAGCCGCAGGGGCAACGACGTTTCAGGCGACGTGATACTTGTCAAGCGCATGTCGAAAAACCGCGTTTTGTTTGCCGTCGGCGACGGAATGGGCAGCGGCAAAAATGCAAACGATTTGTCAGAAAGAGCAGTTAAGACAATCGAAAACTTCTTTGAAGCGGGGTTTTCGGAAGATGTCGTGATGGAAGTGTCCAACAAAATACTGACGCGGCACGCCACGGGCGACGGGTTCAGCGCGGTTGATATTATGGTGCTGAACCTTAACACGGGCGCGGTAAACTTCATTAAACTCGGCGCGACTTTCACGGTGATTAAAAGCGGTGACGAGCCGGAAATTATTGAAGGAAACGCGCTCCCGATGGGCGTGGTCGAAAACGTGCAGCCTTTCGTCACCCGTCGCGTATTGTCCGAAAACGACGTTGCGGTGTTGCTGTCTGACGGCGTTACCGACGTTACGACAGGCGGCGAAATCGCGGAAATTCTTGACGAAGAAAGGCGGATAAATCCCGAAGTTTTGTCGTCGAAAATACTCGATGCGGCCGTGAAAAACGGGGCAAGCGACGACGCGACGGTTTTGACGGTCAAAATCTTTTCGCGCATTTAATAATATATATTTAATAAAATTATTGTTTTTTAACGCGGATGATAGTATAATTTTATTCGTGAAAGAAAGGATTATCCAAAACGTTTCGGAGGCAGCGAAAAATCAAAGAATTGCCGTCGGCGTCAGCGGGGGGGTTGACTCGATGGTGCTTTTGCGCGCTCTTATCGAAGCGAAAAAATCGACGGATTTTTCATTTTTCATTGTTAATATCGAACACGGAATAAGGGGGCAGTCGTCCGAAAACGACAGCAGATTCGTGGCGGATTTCGCACGTTCGCACGGCATAGAGTGCCGCACGTTCAAGGTTGATTCATTGCGCCGCGCGAAAGAGTTTGGCGAGACGGAAGAAGAAGCCGCAAGGGTTTTAAGGTACGGCGTTTTCCAAAAACTGCTTATCGACGGCGATTGCGACAAGGTATTTCTCGCTCATCACGAGGACGATCAGGCGGAAACGGTATTGATGCGTATAATCCGCGGCACGGGCATAAAAGGGCTTTCGGGCATGCAAAAGGAAACGCGCGGATACGTCCGTCCGCTCCTTGACGTGTCGAAGGAAGAAATACTCGACTTCCAAAAAAAATACGACGTGCCGTACGTCGTGGACGAAACCAATTTCGAAAACGACAAAACCCGAAATTTAATCCGCAATGAAATTATGCCCCTTCTGAACCGCGCCGGCGACGCGACGGGAAGCCTCAACAGACTTTCGCGCATTGCCGCCGACACGGAAGAGTTTTTAAGTACGCTCGATCTGCCGCTTGAAATCTCGAAGGATAGCGTCGGAATCGACGTGAAAAACCCGCCCGTTTTCCTTTTGAAGCGTGCGATAAGGAACGCGTTTTTGGCGCTCAATGTTGAAAAGGACGTGGAAGAAAAACACGTCCTCATCATTCTCGATTTGCTGCAAAAAGAAAACGGCGCAAGCGTCGATATGCCTTACGGCGTCGTCGTCACGAAAGAATACGACAAGATCGTTTTTTCAAAATCCAAGCAGAAACAAGCCTTTACAACGCCGTTTGCGACGGGTAAAGTCGCGTTTTTTGACAAAACCGTGATAATCGACAAAACCGCGAAAAGCAAGGACGGCGTAAAAACGCTTACTTTCGACCTGTCGAAGATACCCGCGGGCGCGGTAATCCGCACGCGTGAAGACGGCGACGTTTTCACAAAGTTTTCAGGCGGCACGAAAAAACTCGGCGACTATTTCACCGACAAAAAAATCCCCAAAAGAGAAAGGGACGAAATACCCCTTGTCGCAATCGGCAAAGACGTACTTATCGTCGTCGGCACGGAAATTTCCGACAAGGTAAAAATCAACGAAAACACAAAACCCGAATATATTTTCGAAATTACATCGGAGGACAATTAAATGTACGGCAAAGAAATTGAAAAAGTTTTAATCACGAACGAAGACGTCGGAAACAGACTGAAAGAAGTCGCGAAAAAAATCGGCGACGACTATAAGGGCAAAGACGTTCTGTTCATTTGCGTTTTACGCGGGGCGTTTATGTTTTTCGCCGACCTTGTCAGGGAAATCAGCGAATACGACGTCAACGCGCAGGTTGACTTCATCGCGGTTTCGAGTTACGGCGAAGGCACGGTTTCGACGGGCGAAGTCAAGTTTATCAAAGACTGCTCGACGCCGATTGCGGGCAAAAACGTAATCATCGTCGAAGATATCGTGGACACGGGCATCACTCTCAATTACCTTAAAAAGGTGTTTCTGAGCCGCGAGCCCGAATCGCTTAAAATCTGCACGCTTCTCGACAAACCCGCGCGCAGAAAGGTCGACCTGATTCCCGACTATAAACTTTTTGAAATTCCCAACGAATTCGTCATCGGATACGGGCTCGACTACAACGAAGACTACCGCGCGCTGAAAGACGTTTGCGTACTTGCGCCGTGGGTTTACGAAAACAAATAAAAAAATGGATATCAGACTTCCGAGAAAACTGAAAATTCTGTCGTATTATCTGCCGTCGCTTTACATCGTCGGCGGTTACGTCAGGAATTCTTTATTGGAACTTCCCGTGAGCGACGTCGACCTTGCGGCGGAATACACCGTGCAGGAACTTGCGACCGCGCTTTCCAACACGGAATTTTTCTTAAAAGATTTCAACAAAAAACTGGGCACGGTCAAAATTTTGAGCCGCGAAGACAGACGTTTTCAGGCGGAATACACGACTTTCCGCATTGACAGTTATCCCGTAAATTCAGGCGCGCATACGCCGTCGGACGTAATTTTCACGCGCGACATCGAAAAGGACACGCTGCGCCGCGATTTTACGGTAAACGCCATATATTACAGCATCGACACGGCGGAATACGTCGATTACACCGGCGGAATTCCCGATTTGTACAAGCACGTTTTAAGGACGACGCAATCGCCCGAAAAGGTTTTTTCCGAGGACGGTCTGCGTATTTTGCGTATGGTAAGAATCGCCGCGGAACTCGGCTTCAACATCGACAAAGAAACCCTTGACGGTGCAAAAAAATCAGTGCATCTTCTGAAAGATATTTCGGGCGAAAGAAAGCGCGAGGAATTTTTGAAAATTTTGCGCGCGGACAGAAAATACCCGTCGGACAGGACGAAAGACAGCGAAGTAAAAGCACTGCGCGTGCTTGACGAAATCGGCGCGCTCGAATACATTCTGCCCGGCATTTCCGCCGCAAAGGGTATGGAACAACGTCCCGACTTTCACGTTTACGACGTGTTCAACCATCTTATCGAAACCGTGCGTTATTGCCCGCCCGATTTACGTCTTGCGGGACTTCTGCACGACGTCGGCAAACCGCTTTCGGTGCAAAAGTACGGCAATATGCATATGCACGCCAAAACGGGACAGGAAATCGCCAAAAAAATTCTCGGCCGCGACGGGCTGAAAATGTCGAACAGGGACGTGAACAAAATTCTGCGGCTTATCGACACGCACATGTACGACATCGACGGGCTGACAAGCGAGAAAAAAATCAGAATGTTCGTTGTCGACAACCTTGAAATTATCAACGATATAATCGCGCTGAAAAGGGCGGACGCAAAAGCGTCCCAAGGCGACGCGTCGGCAACGTCGGTGTCCGCCGAAAAAATCAATAAGATTTATCGCGAGATGCTGACCGACGGCACTCCGCTTGCTTATTCCGATTTGAAAGTCGACGGCAACGACCTTGTCGGCACGAAAATTCCCGAGGATAAGCGCGCCTGGGCGATGCGTAAAATTCTGGAACACGCCGTCCTGCACGAAGACTGTCGCACGCGGGAATCGCAACTTCAATATTTAAGGGGATTAAACTATGGAAGCAATTAGTATAGTCGCACTCGTTCTGGGCGTCGTCGCCGTCGTACTTCTTATTGCGGTGCTTGCGCTTACGATTCGTGGCGGAAAGAAAAAGAACGACTCGTCCGTCGAAATCGGGCAGGCGACCGTCGACGTCATCAAGGGCGAAATCGCACGCGACGGGCAAACCACCAGGGAAAACGTGCTGAGCGCGATGGGGCTTCAAAACACGTCCATTCAAAACGCGCTGAACGCAAACCAGACCGCCATTCTCGACACCGTAAGAAAGGAAGAAGAGCGAACCGAAAGGTTGCAGACGAACGTTTACGAAGGCTTTGCGACACTCACGACGGAACTCAAAAACTCCCTGAAAGAACTTAACGAAAGCAACGAAAAGCAGCTTGACAAAATGCGCGCGACCGTCGACGAAAAACTAAACGAAAATCTGGAACAACGCTTTCAGAAATCTTTCCAGATGGTGTCCGAAAGAATCGACGCAATCACGAAAGGCTTTGGCGAAATGCAAACCCTTACAAGCGGAATGTCCGACCTTAAAAGGGTTTTGTCCAACGTGAAAACGCGCGGCACCTGGGGCGAAATGGCGCTCGATAACCTGCTGTCGCAACTTCTGACGCCCGAGCAATACGACAAAAACGTCGCGCTTACCAAGTCGGAAAACGCCGACCGCGTGGACTTTGTCATCAATCTTCCCGGGAAAACCAGCGACAAAGTTATGCTGCCCATCGACGCGAAATTCCCGCTCGAAACCTATCAGCATGTCCTTGACGCGCAAAACGAAGTGCAGATTAAGGAAGCCAAACAGGCGCTTGCCGTCAGACTCCGCGCCGAAGCAATCAGCATAAAGAGCAAATATATCCGCGTGCCGAAAACCACCGATTTCGCGATACTGTATTTGCCCATCGAGGGGCTGTTTGCCGAAGCCATGCAAATCCGCGGGCTTTCCGACGAACTTCTGAACAATCAGCGCATAATTCTTGCGGGGCCTACGACGCTCGCCGCGCTTCTGAACAGTTTGCAAATGGGATTCAGGACGGTGCAGATCGAAAAGCGTTCAAGCGAGATTTACAAACTTTTGGGCGCGTTCAAAAAGGACTTTGAAACCTTCTGTCAGATCCTTGAAAAAACGCAGAAAAAGCTGGGCGAAGTCACGACGGAAATCGAGCGCGCCGGCAAGCGTACCGAATATATCCAGAAACGACTTGACAAGGTTACCACCGATGACGAAGGCATCGCGGCGGAACTTTCCGAGGGGGAATTATGAAAGTAAATTTGCATACGCACAGCGTTAAAAGCGACGGTGTGTTCACGCCGGAAGAAGTCGTGAAAATCCAGCGCGACGACGGCATCGAAGCCATGTCGCTTACCGATCACGACAACGTTTCGGGCATTGACGAGGCAATCCGCGCCGGCGAAAAATACGGCTTGAAAGTGCTTCCCGGGATTGAACTTTCGTGTTACAGTGTTTGCGAAATCCATATTTTAGGATACAATTTTGACTACAAAAACATTGATTTTGTGCAGGAACTTGAAAACGTCAAGGATTTAAGACGACAAAGAATAAATAAGACCGTCGATAAACTGCATGACCTTAACGTGCCTTTCGACGACAGCGCGCTCGACTTTGAAAACGCAAATCTCGGCCGCGTCCACGTCGCCAAAGAAATGGTAAAACAAGGGCTTGCAAAAACGGTGTCCGACGCCTTTTATCAATATTTGGGCTCCGGCAAAAAAGCGTATATTCCGGGCTACCGACTCCGCCCGATGGACGGCGTGAAACTCATCAAAAAATACGGCGGCGTTGCGGTTGTCGCACACCCTGTGTATATCCCGAAAGACAAGTTGGAACTTCTTGTCGCGGGGCTGGTGCCGTACGGCCTTGACGGGCTTGAATGTTATTACTCCACCTTCAACGAAACGGACACGAAAAGGTTTTTGAGCCTTGCCGCAAAGTATAATCTCATCACGACCGCAGGCACGGATTTGCACGACGCGAACCTTTACGTATCGCCGACGTACGATTGTACTAGGGTTGACAAGCGTTCTCTCAAAAAACTCGGTCTGTAAAACGGCGATAATTTGCGATATTTTGCTTTTTCGGCAGAACCCGAAAAATCGTGTACGCATTAGTACACTGGATTTTTCAGAACCCGCCGAGAAAAACACAATCTCATCAAATTCTCGCCGTTTTATGGGGGAATAGGCATCAAAATTCTGACTTTTTAGGGGAGAGTGTTTTTTCCGTGCAACACTATGGCACTGTGAGTGAAAAAACCTTATCCGAAAGTAAAAACTTAATATATACACATAATAGCGGTATGGCAAAGGTAAGAATTATTTTGGTCGTACTGCTTTTTTTATGCGCGGTAAGCGTTGCGGCAAAGCCGAAAACGCAAATGCGAGTCATCGTTGTGGACGGGGCGGAGATATGTTTTGACGAAACTTTTTTAGCCGACGGCGACGGTATTCCGCCGTTAAAGCGGCTGTTCGGGTTCAACGTCGAAAAGCGACTGACGGGGCTTTTAAGGCAAGGTTATTCCGAAAAGGACGCGCTTTTGAAAACCTTTCCGTCGGTTCTTCGCTCGCTTGAAAATCTGGCGAACGAAAAATACGTGCCGCCCGAAAACGCCCGCGTAACGTTCAACCCGGACGGTGAAAAAACGTTTGAATACGTCCTCGAAGTGACGGGGCGCAAGGCGGATTTCGATAAACTTATCAAAGACGTCGTGAAAAACGTAATCGGCGCGCAAAGCGTAGTAAGCGTTTCGTACGACGTACTGTATCCCGAAATCACCGAAAAAGATTTGCGCGAAAACACCCTTCTTCGCGGAAAGTTTTCGACGGCGTTCAAAAGAAGCTCGGACGCAAGAAAGTCGAACGTCGGGCTTGCCGCGAAAAAACTTAACGGTGCGACGGTAAACCCCGGCGAAGTTTTTTCGTTCAACGAAAGAATCGGGGCAAGGACACTTGACAACGGATTTCTGGAAGCTCCGGTCATCGTAGACGGCAAATTTCAGGGCGGCATCGGCGGGGGCGTATGTCAGGTATCGACGACTTTATACAACGCCGTGCTGTATGCGGATCTGACGATAATCGGCGTATCGCGCCACTCGCTCCCCGTAAAATATGTGCCGGCAAGTTTCGACGCGATGGTGTCGTCGATGACCGACTTTAAGTTTGCAAACGACGGAAGGTATCCGATATACGTCAAATCGTACGTTAAAGACGACGAATTATACGTTGAAATATACGGAAGCCCGTTGAACTATGAAGTGCGGCTTGTGTCGGAAATCACGGGAAGCGCGCCGCGGGACGTGAAATATATTGACGACGACACGATGAACGTCGGCGAGGAACTTGTGCTTGCCGAGGGGGCGGACGGCGTGATAAGCCGCGGAATAATGGAAAAGTATATGAACGGGGAATGCGTGTTCCGCAGGGAAATCCGGAAAGACTTTTATAAATCGCAACAAAAAGTCGTGGCGCGCGGTACCAAAAAAGCGGCGGACGATAACAATAAAGAAAATCAATTTGCGGGATAATTTGACTTTACTCCCATTATCATATATAATACTAATGCAGTAAAATATCAATAGGGGCAAGTTATCCACAAAGTTATCCACATCGGGTGATTTTATTGTTGACAACTTGATTAAAAATCGCAAAAAGGCTATGGATTACAGAGATATCTACAAAAACTGGCTTGCATCGGGCGCATTGACAGCCGACGAAAAGGCGGAATTATCGGCGATTTCCGATGACTTAAACGCACAAAAAGACCGTTTCGGGGCGGAACTCGAATTCGGAACGGCGGGTATGCGCGGTGTTCTCGGCGCAGGCATTAACAGAATGAACGTGTACACGGTTGCCCGTGCGACAAAGGGACTTGCAAGGTATATTATCGGCAGGGGCGAAGACGCGATGCGTCGCGGCGTCGTGGTGTCTTATGACACAAGGCGTTTTTCGACGGAGTTTGCGATTGTTTCGGCGGAAGTCCTGAATTCTTTCGGCATACGCGTATATCTTTTTGAAAACGTACGCCCCGTGCCCGTTTGCAGTTTTGCAATCCGCAATTTGAACGCGGTTGCGGGCATTATGATTACCGCGTCGCACAACCCCAAAATTTACAACGGATACAAGGTTTACGGCGAAGACGGCGCGCAGATGTCGCCCGAAGACACGGCGGTCGTCGTGAAGTTTATCGAAGAAGAAAAGGATTATTTCGCGCCGTATAAAAAAATAGGAATTACCGAAAGCGACATAAGAAACGCCGACGGCAAAACGTACGAAAATATCACCGTCATCGGGAAATCCCTGGACGAGCGTTATTTTGCGGCAATCGAAAAACTTATGTTGTCCGAAGACGCCGTCAAAGCGCAGCGCGACAAAATGAAAATCGTTTACACCCCCATTCACGGCAGCGGCTATATGCCCGTCACGACAATGCTTGAAAGAATGGGTATGCCGGTCGTTACCGTTCCCGAGCAGGTCAATCCCGATCCCGACTTTTCGACGGTGCGCGTGCCGAATCCCGAGGAAGCCGACGCCCTGTCGATGGCTGTCGCGCTTGCGAAAAAGGTCAACGCAGCGGTCGTTATCGGCACCGATCCCGACTGCGACAGAATGGGCGTTGCCGTACGAAACGACAAGGGCGAGTTCGTCCTTCTGAACGGAAACCAGACGGGCGTTCTTATTATGGATTACATATTAAGGCGCAACCGCGACAAAGGAACGCTTCCGAAAAACGCCGCCGTCGTCAAAACCATCGTTACGACAAGGCTTGCAAACGTCGTCGCAAAAGATTACGGCGCGACCGTGTTCGACGTGTTGACGGGGTTCAAGTTCATCGGCGAAAAAATAAAAGAGTGGGAACAGACTCACGAATATACTTTTATGTTCGGTTTTGAGGAAAGTTACGGCTGTTTGTCGGGCACGCACGCCCGCGATAAGGACGCCGTCGTCGCCTCGATGCTCTTTGCGGAGCTTGCCTGCTTTGAAGAAAACGAAGGTTCGAGCGTTTACGACAGGCTGCAAAAGATTTATAAGGAATACGGATATTTCCTTGAAAGGGCATTCTCGTTCGGCTTCACCGGCATCGACGCCATGGACAAAATGAACAAGATTATGAACGATATCCGCACAAGCGATATTTCGTCGGTTCAGGGCAAAAAAGTCCTTGCGCTCAGCGATTACCTTACGGGCGTTACGACGAAATGCGACGGAACAAAGGAAAAAATCACTTTGCCGAAGTCCAACGTCCTACTTTACACGCTTGAAAACGACTGCTGGATGTGCGTCCGCCCGAGCGGTACGGAGCCGAAACTCAAAATCTATCTTGCCACGAAAGAAGATTCCTTCGATTCGGCGGAAAAAGACCTTGCCGCCATGAAAGACGAAGTGGTAAAAAAATTCAATTTGTAAAACAATTAACACTTATATAAAAAGGGAGTAAACGTTATGAAAAAGTCAATATTTAAGATTACGGCATTTTCGATTATCGCAGTGCTTGTCGTCGCTCTTTCGGTAACGGCGTTTGCATTGACCGCGCCCGGCGGGAACGTCACAACGACAGGCGACAGCGTTTCGTATGCGAAAACCAACAACGATAATCCGTACATAGTTTACAACACGAAGGGAGTTATGCGTTCGGCTCACCGCGCAGGCGGCGTACAGGATCCCGAAAACACGATGAAGGCAATCAAAACCTGTCTGAACAGTATGAACGAAGGTTACGACGTCGATATTCTGGAATTTGACCTGCACCTGACGAAAGATAACGAACTTATCCTTCTTCACGACGAAAATTTTGATCGCACCACAAACAGCGTCGAAGTCTGGGGCAGAGAAGGCGTGTTGCCGCGCGACAAAGACCTTGCAGAAATCAAAGAGTTGAACTTCGGATACTGGTTCCCGTACGAAAGGGGCAGCGTCCAGGTTGAAGATAAGCGCATTTACAAAGACCTGAACGCTTTGCCGGACGGCGTCGACGCAAACGATTTACGCGTCGTTACGCTGGAAGAAGTTATTGTCGCGGCGGAAAATGCGGGCAAACAATATCGCTATATCATCGAAATCAAGGACAAAGGCTCGGTCGGCAAATACGCGGCGGCACAACTTTGCGAACTTATGAAGGAGTATAATATGTTCGACAAAGTTGTTGTCGGCACGTTCAACGGCGATATCAGCGATTACTTCGATTATCTCAACGCCAACGTGTACAACGGCAAAATCAACCGCTCCGCAGGTATTCTCGAAGTTCTGAAAATCTTTTTGAGTTACCTTATGAACCGCGACCTCGGCACGGTGAAATACAACGTTTTGCAAATTCCTTATATGAATTTGTTCCCGTTCCTTGGCAGCAAGTCGTTCATCGATTACGCGCACAAGTACGGCATCGCCTGCCAGTTCTGGACAATTAACGAGGCAAGCCAGATGGAAACACTCATTAAAAACGGCGCGGATTGCATTATGTCCGACAACCCGAAACTTCTGTATGAGGTTGCAGACCGCGTGAAATACGGAAATATGGTGCAGCCTGCCGAACCTCAACCGCAACAATAATCTTAAATACTTTATAAAGCCCACGGCAAGCCGTGGGTTTTTCATTGCAAAATATAAGCTTTTATGGTTGACTTAATAAAATATCTATAATATATTGAATATAGGCTTTTTAAGTCTTTGGCTGAAATGCCATTATCAGGATGGACGAGCGGGCGACCGCCAGTCGCACACTGCTCTTTTGAAATCACGTTATCGGGGGCGATAACGCTCACTCTTTTGCTTGTGTGCGCCTTTTCCTCCGCGTCGTATGCTTCATTCTTGACCAGACAATCGTCGCAAGCGACAAATGTCTGTCTTACGCTCGCATACTCCTTTTCCCAACGGGCACACAGTATCCCGTTGGGACCCATTATACAGTATCTTGCGTGGGGTTTATGACAAGGTGCCCTTCCGGGAGATTGCCACGCTACGCTCGCAATGACATTTTTTATCCTCAACGTGCCGAAGGCACACATCGCGCCGCAGGGCACATCACGTTCCGTGCAACGGAACACATCGTTGAAAAAAGACCAACCCATGCGAGTTGGTCTTTTTTCTGGTCGGAGTGACGGGATTTGAACCCATGGCCTCATGGTCCCGAACCATGCGCGCTACCATCTGCGCTACACCCCGGTAATACGGCGGTTTTTGCCGTACTGCTATATTATATAATATTTTTTGAAATTTGCAACTGTTTTTTCACACATACATTATCGACAATGCGATTAAAGCCTGTCCTGCGAAATAGGTCGCGAGTTCCAGAACGGACAAAGTGCGGTTTGCACGCCATTCTTTGAAGTACACGAACGACAGACACGTGTCGCTGAACAGTAGGAAAAGCGCGCCGATCATCGCAAGTAGCCCGCCGACGGTCTTTTGCACCGCGTACAGATAACATGCGGACACCGCCGTAAACGTTACCGTAAAGGAGTAAAGGGTGATAAGTATGCGCATCCACAGCGGAATTTCAAACTTAAAGACGTACGAGCCGCCAAACGTCAGTATTGCCGCGACCGCCGCGACGATTGCCGTCACGAAATAAAAACCGCTTGTCAGATTGAACGCCGTTGAAAAGGCGACGTGGCCGAGAAGGAACGCGAATAAACCGATGGGGATAAGGCGTTTTCTGTACGTCGGAGTAAGTTCCTTAACGCCAAGGAAAGCGTCGCCGGCATGGCACAAGATAAGCCCGAGAAACAGCGGAACGAAGTAGTTCATGTTGCAGGCGGGGTTTTTTGCGAATGCGGCAATTCCGATTATCAGAAACGACAGCGACGCGATATATTTTGCGACGAGCCCCCAGAAGTTTTTATTGAGCGACCGGAAGCCGAGGCAGAAAGTCGCCGCGATTATGCAGATGCCGAAAAAGAGATATACCATTTTTGATTATGCGTTTGCGAAACGCGCTTTCATACGCAACTCGTGGTTTAAGATGCGTTTTCTGATGCGTAAACTCTTGGGAGTGACTTCCAACAACTCATCGTCGGCGATGAATTCAAGACACTCTTCAAGGGAAAGTTTTTTGACGGGGATAAGGCGCAACGCGTCGTCGCTGCCAGACGCGCGGGTGTTCGTCAGATGTTTTTTCTTGCAGACGTTGACGGTAATATCGCCGAGCGTCGGGGGATAGCCGATGACCTCGCCTTCGTAAACTTGTTCGCCGGCGGAGACGAAAAGGACGCCCCTTTCCTGCGCGTTGAACAATCCGTAAGTAACTGCCTCGCCCGTTTCAAAAGCGATAAGGCTTCCCGTTTTACGGCGGGGGAAATCACCCTTATACGGCTGATATTCAAGGAATATGCTGCTCATTACGCCTTCGCCGCGGGTAAGCGTCAAAAGTTCGCTCTTAAAGCCGAAAAGTCCGCGCGACGGAATATCGAATTCAAGGCGCATTCTGTCGCCGATTGCCTGCATGTGTACGAGATCGCCGCGACGTGCGCCGACCGCGCCCATGACCGAGCCGTTGCAGTCGCCGGGGACGTCGATGACAAGCCTGTCGATAGGTTCAAGCAGGGTGTCGCCTTCCTTTTTGAAAAGGACTTTGGGCGTGGATACCGCAAACTCATAGCCTTCGCGGCGCATTGTTTCGATAAGAATGGAAAGGTGCATTTCGCCGCGTCCGGACACTTTGAAACTGTCAGTGCTGTCGGTGTCTTCGACGCGCAGGGAAACGTCTTTCAGAAGTTCGGAATAAAGCCTTTCTCTCAGACGTTGGCTGGTGACGAATTTACCTTCCTTGCCGGCAAAGGGACTGTCGTTTACGGAGAAAGTCATTTGCACGGTGGGGTCGGTAATTTTGACGAACTCGCACGGTTCGGAGTTTTCGGGGCTTGACACGGTGTTGCCGATGTTGATGTTTTCGATGCCCGAAACGCACACGATGTCGCCGACCGCCGCCGATTCGCAGGGAACGCGCTTTAAGCCTTCGATCTGATAAAGGTTGGCGATTTTGCTCTTATAAGGTTGAATGCGGTTGTGCCAGTCGCTGACGACGACGTCGGAGTTTGTCCTTATGACGCCTTGTTCGACGCGGCCGATACCGATACGACCGACGTAGTTGTTGTAGTCGATTGCGGAAATCAGCAGTTTTGCGGGTTTTTGGTCGTCGCCTTCGGGGCAGGGGATATGGCTCAGAATCGTTTCAAAAAGCGGGATAAGGTTTTCGCCTTCCGCGCCTTCGGTAAGGGTGCTTGTGCCTTTTCTGCCGCTGCAATAGACGATGGGGCTGTCCAACTGTTCGTCGGTGGCGTCAAGGTCAATCAAAAGTCCCAGAACTTCTTCCACGACCTCGTGAATACGCGCGTCGGGACGGTCGATTTTGTTTATGCAGATGATTATTTTAAGCCCGAGCGATAAAGCCTTTGACAAAACGAATCTTGTCTGGGGCATCGGTCCTTCGACGGCGTCGACAAGCAAAAGCACGCCGCTGACCATTTTCAGGACGCGTTCAACCTCACCGCCGAAGTCCGCGTGTCCCGGGGTGTCGATGATGTTGATTTTCACGCCGTTGTAATGGATTGCGGTGTTTTTCGCAAGGATGGTGATGCCGCGTTCGCGTTCAAGGGCGTTGCTGTCCATAACGCGATCTTCAACCTGCTGATTCTCGCGGAAGGTGCCGCCTTGTTTAAGCATTTCGTCAACCAGCGTGGTTTTGCCGTGGTCGACGTGGGCGATAATTGCAATGTTTCTTAAATCTGTTCTTTTCATATTATTATCTCTCGTTTGATTTTTGTATTATATACATATCTTAAAATAATAGCAAGGATATTAACCGCCCGACGCGAATTTTTTTGAAAAAATTAAGTTTTCGGCAAAAGAAAAGGGACGGAAAAACCCGTCCCCGGAAATGATATTCGTTTGTCAGCCGTCGATTTCGTCGGCATTTGTTTTCATATCGCCCATCCACTTTCTGAAAAAGTTTTTGACTCTGAACGCGACGCACCAGTCGCCCAGCATCGATATGCCGTGTACAAGCAGGAACACACCCAGAAGTACCGTGAGATATATCGCGCCGCCGACGGGATTGAAGAACGCCAGCATACCGAAAATTATTTCGAATATCGAAGTTATCAGAAGTACCCACCAGTACGGCAGTCTGAGTCTGCCCGCGGCAATCGCCATCGACAATTCCGAAATGCCTTCGTAAATAAACCACATTGCGAAAATGAAGGGCAGGAAACCTGCGACGACGTTTTCGTTTGAAAGCATGATTATGCCGAGAATCGTCGTGATTATGCCGTCCGCAAGAAACGCTCCGCCGCCGAAAAGCCCGACCGTCGTGAAAAACATTGCGATTTCCACAACGCCGATTACGAGTACGATCGCGCCGATTACGTATGCGAGCGTCGTAAGCGTGGTGTCAACGGGCAACGCAAAGCACACGATACCCGCGGCAATCATCAGAATACTTGCTAAAAACCATAAGATTGAAGTTGATTTTTTCATATCGTTCACCTCTTTACGCCTGCATTATACAACCGATAATTAGCAGTGTCAATAGTCGAGTGCTAATTTTTCTCGCAATTATTAAAATTGATTTTTCCTGATAATAAATCTATCAATTTGATTTAATTTCCGTCGTTTAATTTCAGCATGAACGCGCCTTGCTTTGCGTGGCACAGCGGACATTCTTTCGGGGCGGATTCGGCGGTTGTTTCATAGCCGCAGCCCGAGCATTTCCATTTTACCGCTTTCGGGCGTTTATAAAGGGTGGAATCTTTCAGCTGCTTGTGCAGGTCAAGAAAGAGTTTTTCGTGGCAGGTTTCAACCTGAATAAGGTTTTCAAAAAGCCCCGCGATATCATTGAATCCTTCCTTTTTCGCGGTTTCCATAAATTCGGGATAGATTTTTTCCGCCTCGTTTTTTTCGTCTTCCGCGGCAAATGCAAGGTTGTCAAGGAGATTCCATTTTTGTTTGAAAGGGAAGCCCGCGGAAATATCGATGTTTTTGATGACGTTTTCGTCGGCGGTTTGCAGGAATGAATAAAGCATGCGTGCATGATTGAATTCTTCGTAAACCACTTTGTCGATGATTTCGGACAACGCGACGTAGCCTTCGTTTCTCGCGCCGTATTCGATGAACATATATCTGACGTGAGCCTGACATTCGCCGGCAAACGCCCGCGCCAGATTTTCGTAAGTTTTGCTGTTTTTCAGATTTTTCATAAATACCTCCGAAAAAAGTATCCGCAAATTTACAAAAAATATACGGTCTTGCTTTCAAAGTATCAAAAGATGTGTTATACTAATCGCCGTTATGAGATATTTGTTTTTCGACATAGAGTGCAGCGAAGGTAAAAGTATGTGCAGTTTCGGTTACGTTCTGACCGACGAAAAATTCCGCATACTTGAAAAGGACGATATTCTGATGAACCCCGAGGCGATTTTCCATACGGGCGCCTGGGGCAAGAAAAACAGGGAAGCCTACCCCGGCATCGAAATGGCGTACCCGAAAGAAGTTTTTCTGAAAAGCCCGACTTTCCCCGCGCTGTACGAAAAAATCAAATCGCTTATCGAATATAAGGATCAGACCGTCATCGGGTTTTCGCACAAAAACGACACCGTGTTTCTGGACAACGCCTGCAAGCGTTACAACCTGCCGTCAATAGATTACGACTTCGTGGACGTGCAGACAATTCATAAGGATTACAATAATCTCATAAACCCGTTCAGCACCGAAAAACTTGTGGAAGAACTGAACCTCGACGTCAACAAATACGTCCCGCATAAGAGCGACGACGACGCCGAAGTGTCGATGCTCGTCACCAAAAACTTTTGCGAAAAGCTGGGGCTGTCGCTTAACAAACTTATCGCGCAGTATCCGAACTGCATGGGCGTTCATAAGGCGTATAACACGGTTTATCTTTACAAAACGCGCGCAGAAAGCCTTATTTGTGCAATAAACCGCAACAGTACGTCGGGAAGCAATTTAATGCGCGGCAGTAATTTAAACAAATACAAACACTTTCTGGAAGACTTTATCGCGGATTCTTCGGTTGAAAAATCGTTGTTCGGAAAACACGTCGCGGTGTCCAGAAATTACTTTGACAATCACTTCCGCGAGATGTTGCTTATCGTCGAAAAAGTCCGGGACAGGGGCGGCGTTATGGAATCGCACGTCGGTCGCGCCGATATATTTGCGGGCAACCCCTCAAAAGAAGAAGAAAGGGCGATTGAGTCCGCAGTCCGCCGCGGGAAAAACGTCCTTACCGTCACCGAGGACGACCTTTTCAAAATGCTTTCGATTGATAAAATATAATTGTTTTTTCAACCTTTATCACATATTGAGCATTTTTTTGCGAAATGCTTTTGACAAATGCAAACTCGTATGCTATTATAATTAAGCATCTTTTATGATGCGTTTTCGGTTTAAGGAGAAATACCCAAGAGGCCGAAGGGGCTCCCCTGCTAAGGGAGTAGTACGTGAGAAGCGTAGCCAGGGTTCAAATCCCTGTTTCTCCGCCAAACAAAACGGACAAGTGATTACTTGCCCGTTTTTGTTTTACGACACTTAACAACAGGGATTTGAACGAGAGCGTTAAGAAAACGACACGGTGCGTCGTTTTTAGCGGCTGCCCGAAGGTTTTTGCAAAGCATAAAAATATTTCACACGTATTGCTTTGCAAAAGGAAAGAACAAATCCCTGTTTCTCTATGCTCCGAAACAGGGATTTTGCACGATGCGGTGCATCGCGCCGCCTGCGGCGTGAACCCCGGCTCACCAAAATGTCCGCAAGTGAAGAAAAGAAAAAGGCGAACGGTTTTCGTTTGACGAAAAACGGGGCGGTTGTCCAAATAACGCTCGGAAACGTAAACGGTAAAAAGAACCGCGAGCACCTTTGAGAAGCGAAAACAACGCCTTACGGACATACCGCGACAAATTGACAAAAACGAAGTTTAGTGATAAAATATTTATACCTAAAACAGGAAGGAGCAAACGACAATTATTTTTAATCGGAAGTTTACCCCGCGACGGAGGTAACCGCCTATGAGAAGAATTATCAAAGCGCAATCGGAATAAATTTTATTTCCTTTCACTTTTTTGTTGCAGAAAACCGAAAAAGTCCATGAAAAGCAAGTACGGATTATCTTTTGACAGGAATCTGAAAGAAGAAGAAAAATGGAAAAGCGTCTTGCAATCGACATCGGAGGATCAAAAGTTCTGGTGGGCGGCGCGCGGCAAAAGCACAGGGTGCGGTCATTGCGAAAGCCGCGACTTTTCCTGACGTGAACGTATGTTATCTTGGCGGCAGAGTATCCCAAAGCCTTGACCTGTTCAAAGACGACCTTATCGCAGAAATCAACGATAAACTGTTTCTTCCGATTGATAAAACCGTCAAAATCGAATATTCGTGGTTTGGATACTATGCGTCCTTGTGCGGCGCGTCGGCGGTTGTATACGGTGCGAACAAACAACGAGAATTAAACAAAGGAGAATAAATATGACGAACGAAAAAGAGAAAATTAACCTTTCCGCATTGTTCAGAATCGGCTACGGGCTGTACGTTCTGACCACCAACGACGGAAGAAAAGACAACGGCTGCATCGTAAACAGCGTAATGCAGGTCACAAGCAATCCGTTGAGAGTCGCCGTTTGCGTAAACAAACAGAATTACTCGTGCGGGACGATTCTGGAAACGCTGAAAATGAACGTCAACTGCTTGTCGGTCGACGCGACCTTTGACGTTTTCAAGAGATTCGGTTTCCAAAGCGGCAAAACTGTCGATAAGTTTTTCGGAGAAACGCCGAAAAGGAGCGAAAACGGGCTTGTCGTAATGCCGGAGTTTTGCAACGCGTTCATATCCCTTGCGGTGGAGCAGACAATCGACCTCGGCACGCACGACATGTTCGTTTGTTCCGTTGAAGAAGCGGCGGTGTTTTCCGATCTCGACACGCTGACTTATACGGAATATCAGAAAAACGTAAAGCCGAAGCCCGTCGCGCCAAAGAAGAAATCGTACGTTTGCAAAGTGTGCGGCTACGTTTTCGAGGGCGAAGAACTGCCGCCCGACTTCATTTGTCCGATATGCAAGCACGACGCGTCGGCGTTTGAACTTATGAAATAAATCAAATACAAATAAACCAAAAGGAGAAAGAAAATGAAAAAGTACATTTGCGAAGTATGCGGTTGGGTATATGACGAAGAAAGTTGCAAGGAAAACGGGATTCCGCTTGTGGAGTTTGAAGACTTGCCCGATGATTTCGTCTGTCCCGTATGCGGAGTTGGAAAAGAATTGTTTTCCGAAATAGAATAGGACAAAAATGAAACACAGGAAAAGACGATAATCCTTCTTCTGACCATAGCGTTGACGTTATTTTCGTCGATCGTATTCTTGCCGTCCGCCGTCTCGGAAGCGAATTCCGCGCCGAGAGAACGAAAGGCTACGATTCAAGCGGGGTTATTGTCAAGACCGAAAACAGCCCGATAGTCGTCGACAAGGAAGATCTGACTTTTCATATTTATTCCGCCGACCGATTTATCCCCGTGCAGGAATACGACAGGCGGGGCATAGTTACAGCCGAATACACTTTCCGCAATTCGACAAATTTGACTGTCGAAACAAGATGCCTGTTTCCCTTCGGATTCGTTCCGTATGACGAATCGCAGACCGAGGCGGGGTTTACGAGGCGCGTTTTGAAAAACTGTCCAACGGCGATCTCACGCTTTTCCTTTGCGCGTCGGAAAATCCCGAAAGGTACAAGCCGCCGCTCGGAAAGGTGACCAAAATCATCATAATATTGTTCACTGGCATCGGGATGATTGTTATCGAGACGATAATACTTGTCGTTACCGTCAAAAAACAGAAAACAAAAGGAAAGAAAAAATAAAATCAGAAAAAAACGGGAACGCGTACGGCGGATTATTTCTGTTCCGAAACGGGGGCGGGGATTTCCGCGTCGGCGCGTTTTTTGCGTGTGACAAAGAATATGATAATCGCCGCAACGAGCGTCAGCATTTCGGCGGCGGGCGTTGCGAGCCAAAGCCCCGTGATTTTCCAAAGATGTGCGAAAAGATAAGCAAGCGGAATAATCAGCACGACTCCGCGCAGAAGGGTTACGATTTGCGAACATACGCCTTTGTCGGACGCCGAAAAGTATGACGAAAATAACAGATTGAATCCCGAAAACAGCGAAGAAATGAAATACAGTTTTATGCCGGTCGTGGCAAGTTTTTGAAGGTCTTCCGCTTTTTCCGTGTTGAAGATTGCCGCGATGCCGTCCGCCGAGAAAAACAGCGCAACGTACAGGACGGCGGCGGTCGCGCCGATTGTAATAAGGGCATATTTTAGCACCTGTAGTATTCTCGTGAAATCGTGCTGTCCGTATGAAAAACTGATTATAGGCTGGGTGCCCGCCGAAATCCCGTTGAAAATCGCGTTTATCACGTAAAACACGTTGACGACGATGGCGAACGCCGCAACCGCCGTATCCCCGCCAAGCGACTTGAACAACTTATTGATGAGCATCATCACGAGTCCGAAGCCGAACTCCGCAATGAACGAAGCAAGTCCCAACGAGATTATCTCGCCGAACACGCGAAGAGATAGTTTCGTCTTTTCAAGACGGAACGTGTTTTTCTTTCGGAAGAAGAAAATCATCAGAATAAGCATGCTGATTACGGGCGAAATGCCTGTCGCAAGGGCGGCGCCGAGCATGCCGAGTTTGCATGGGAAAATAAAAACGTAGTCGAAAACGATGTTGAAAAGGTTGCCGAGAAGCGACGCGGTCATCGCAAGTCTGGGCGCGCCGTCGTTGCGGATGAAGTTTTGCAGAACGTTGTTGAACATAAAAAAGGGCGCAAAGCAAAGTATAATCTGCACGTAGGTTTTGCTCCCCGAAAACGTTTTGCCGTCCGCGCCGAGAAGCGATGCCACGGGACCGCTTAAAAACGCGCCGAGAAGCACGAATACGACCGCAAAACACGCGACGACAAAAACGGTGTGAGTGAACACTCTGTTTGCGCTTTTGACGTCCCCCGCGCCTTTGTATATGGCGAATTTCGTGCTTCCGCCGATGCCGAACATAAGACCGATTGAAAAAACGATACTGAACGAAGGCAATGCCAGATTCAACGAGGCAAGCCCGGTCTTCCCGAGACTCAAAGAAATGAAAAACGTGTCCGCCAGAATATAGCAGGACAGCCCGATCATGGCAATCACGTTTGCCGACACGTATTTAAAAAATTCTTTCAAGGTCTGGTTTTTCATTTTTCTCCAAATAAAAAAGCGCCAGGTTGCATCTTCAAAGGCCTAACGATGCAATTTGACGCGCTCACCCGGCGGCGAGATTATTCGATTGATTGCATTATATAGAAGTAAACGGAGGTTGTCAACGAGATTTCGTCGAAACTTATGAAAGACCGCTGCCGTGAAAATGCCGCGAAAAATGAATAAATTATTTTCAACCGTTGTAAATAAGGATTTTTCGTGGTAAAATATCTTTGATTGAAAATATTAAGGAGTTAATATGAAAGTTTGCATTTACGGAGCGGGTTCGCTCGGAACGGTACTTGGAGCATACGTCGCGAAAAGCGGCGAGGAAATCGACCTTGTCAACAGGAACAAAGCGCACGTCGCCGCGTTGAAAGAGAACGGCGCAACCATCACGGGGACAGCGAATTTCAACGTGAAAGTCAACGCGATGCTGCCCGAAGAAATGAAGGAAAAATACGACATAATTTTCCTTATGACAAAGCAGCTCAACAATAAAGAAGTCGTGAAAATGCTCACAAACTTTTTGGCGGGCGACGGTGTAATCTGTACGATGCAAAACGGTCTTCCGGAACATAGTGTGTCCGAAATAATCGGCGAAGACAGGACGTACGGTTGTGCAATCGGCTGGGGCGCGCAAATGACCGCTCCCGGCGTCAGCGAACTCACGTCGGAACCCGATGCTTTGGTTTTCGCGCTCGGCGCACTCAATAAAAAAGCGCAGGAAGACAAGCATTTCAAGGAAATCGTCCGCATTCTGTCCATTATGGGCAAGGTTGAGGTTGAAGACAATTTCATAGGGGTAAGGTGGTCAAAACTTCTCGTAAACTCCGCATTCAGCGGAATGTCGGCGGTGCTCGGCTGCAATTTCGGAGAGGTCGCGGACAACAAAAAAAGCAGACTTTGCGCGCAACGCATCATAAAAGAAATCATCGACTCAACCCGCGCGGGCGGCATTCATATTGAGCCGATTCAGGGCAAAGACGTCGTAAAACTTTTGGATTACAACAACTCGATTAAACAAAAAATCTCGTTTGCGATAATTCCCGTCGCAATCAAAAAACATCGCCTTATCCGCGCAAGTATGTTGCAGGATATCGAAAAGGGCAAACCTTGCGAGGTCGAGGCAATCAACGGCGTCGTGAGCGAGTACGGAAGAAAGGTCGGCGTGCCGACTCCCGTCAACGACAGGGCGGTCGAAATAATCCGCGGCATCGAAGAAGGCAAGTACAAACCGTCTTTCGACAACCTGAAACTCTTCGACGACGTTCTTAAAAAGAAGTAAACGCAAAGTCAAAAAACAACAAACAAAACCGTCCGGATGCGGGCGGTTTTTTGTTGAAAAAAGGCGCGGGTGATAGGTTTTTAAGGTTTTCTACCAAATCTTTACAATCACAAAAAATCGTGCAAATACTTTACATTCCCGAATTTCCGTATTATTATTCATAGTGTAAGAAAAAATATATTAAAGATATTATATTAAAGATATATTGAAAATGCGGCAATTTCGGACGGAAAATCCGATAATTCTTGCAAAAAAGGACGTATCAAAAACACCCGAATTTTACAAAAAAGGTTTTAACGACGCGAAAATTTTGAAGCCCTACCGCGCGCAGTATTTATTGTATGTGCAAGGAAGGGCGACGAAAAGCCGCGCTCGAAACGATATTTATAAAACAAATTTTCAAAGGAGAAAACAGCAATGGCAGAGATGAGTAAAGCTTACACACCGGAGTTTATGGGCGATCCCAATCCGCGTGAAAAAATTCTCAAACTCGCAAGAAAGATCACCGACTGCGTCGACCATAAGATTCTGGGCGTCACGGTAAACGATCCCGAATACTGGGGACTTGCCTGCGTGGTTACCGACGAAATGGCGGACGTCGCGCTGAAAATGAAAGTGCGTCATCACTACACGTTTGAAGACCTTCTTGCAAAGAATCCCGAACTCGGGAAAGAAAAGCTTCAAAAGTTGCTTGACGACATGAGCAGAATCGGTATTCTGGAATACGATTACGGCGACAATTACGACCACAACGGTCCCATTAAGGGCGCAAAGAAAATCCGTCGTTATACGTTACCGATGTTCGTTCCCGGTTCTGCGGAATTCACGAACATGATAAAGAAGCAGCTTGACGATCATCCGGAACTCGCGATGTTTTTCGAGCGTATGACGTATCTTCCCCTGACAATGGTCACGCCTATGGTTCCCCCGGGAGGCGCGGGAATCGGTATGCACGTTATCCCCGTCGAGAAAGCAATCGAGATGGAAAACGGCACAATGGATATCGAGCATATTTCGTATTGGCTCAAAAAGTACGAAGGTCACCTTGGCGTAGGCATTTGTTCGTGCCGTTACGGCAGGGCGAAACTGGGCGAAGGTTGCGGCGACAGCTGTGAAGAATGGTGCATCGGTATCGGCGATATGGCGGATTACTGCCGCGAAACGGGCAAAGGCCGCGATATCACTTACGACGAGGCAATGCAAATTCTGAAAAACGCCGAAAAGAACGGTTTCGTACATCAGATCACGAATATCGACGGCGAAAACAAGATTTTCGCAATCTGCAACTGCAATGTCAATATCTGCAACGCTCTGCGTACGTCGCAACTTTTCAACACGCCTAATATGTCCAGAAGCGCGTACGTCGCAAGGGTTGAAAAAGACAAATGCGTGGCGTGCGGCAAGTGCGTGGAATACTGCCCCGCCGGAGCGGTAAAACTCGGACAAAAACTTTGCACGAAACAGGGCGAAATCAAATATCCGAAGCACGAACTCCCCGACAATCTCAGCTGGGGACCCGACAAGTGGGACGAAGATTACCGCGACAACAACCGCATCAACTGCTACGAAACGGGTACGTCGCCTTGTAAGGTTGCATGTCCCGCTCACATCGCGGTTCAGGGCTACATAAGAAAAGCCAAAGAAGGCAAGTACAGGGAAGCGTTGGAACTTATCAAAAAGGACAATCCGTTCCCCGCAATCTGCGGACGCGTCTGCAATAAGCGTTGCGAAGCCGCCTGCACAAGGGGCACCATCGACGAAGCCGTCGCAATCGACGACATCAAGAAGTTCATCGCGGAACAAGACCTGCACGCGGAAACGAGATTCGTTCCCGAAGTCGTCATTCCGTCGAACGTCGATAAGCAATGGTCCGAAAAAATCGCAATCATCGGCGCGGGACCTGCTGGACTTTCCTGTGCATACTATCTTGCGACGAAAGGATACAAGCCCACCGTGTTTGAAAAGAACGCGCGTCCCGGCGGAATGCTCACTTACGGTATTCCTTCCTATAAACTCGAAAAGGACGTCATCGAGGCTGAAATCGACGTACTGCGCGAACTCGGCGTCGAAATTAAATGCGGCGTGAACGTCGGCACCGACGTCACCATCGACGAACTCAGAAAACAAGGCTATAAGGCGTTTTACGTTGCAATCGGCTGCCAGGGCGGCAGACTCCCCGGCATACCCGGCGAAGACGCGATCGGCACGGATATGGCTGTATCGTTCCTGCACGACGCAACCGAAAACCACGACAGAAAACTTGTCGGCAAGACGGTTGTCATCGGCGGCGGCAACGTTGCGGTGGACTGCGCTCGTACGGCTGTCAGATTCGGCTCCGATAACGTCGGCATGTACTGCCTCGAATCGCGCGAAACAATGCCCGCGTCCGTAAACGAAATCAAAGAAACGCTGGAAGACGGCATCTCGATCAACAACGGTTGGGGTCCCAAAGAGATTCTGAAAGACGAAAAAGGCAACGTTAAAGCGGTCGTGTTCAAGAAATGCCTGTCGGTCATCGACCCGAAGACAAATCGTTTCAACCCGCAATACGACGAAAACGACACGATTACGGTCGAGGCGCAACACGTTATCTTCGCAATCGGTCAGTCCGTTGTCTGGAACGACTTGCTGAAAGGCACGAAGGTTGAGTTCCATCACGGTAATTATCCCGTTGCGGATTCTCTGACTTATCAGACGGCGGAACCCGACATTTTTGTCGGCGGCGACGTGTACAGCGGACCGAAATTCGCAATCGACGCAATCGAAGCGGGCAAGAACGCGGCGGTATCGCTGCATCGTTTCGTACAGCCCGGCACGAGCATGACCATCGGCCGCAACAGAAGACAGTTTGTCGAGCTTGACAAAGACAACATCGTCATCGACAGTTACGATACGGCAGGCAGACAGGAAGCGAAAGAACTCGACGGCGACAAGCACTCCTTCCGCGATCTGCACGGCACTCTCACCGAAGAACAGGTCAGGATCGAAGCGTCAAGGTGCCTGGGCTGCGGCGCGAGCATCGTCGACGAAAACAAATGTATCGGCTGCGGTATCTGCACCACGAAGTGCGAATTCGACGCAATCCATCTGCATCGCGAACATCCCGAATGCTCCAAGATGAGCAGAAGCGAAGATAAGTTCAAGGAGATTTTACCGTACGCCATAAAACGCGGTATGAAAATCGCGTTCGGCAAGAAAACGCCCGAAGAAAAGGCTTCGCAAAAACGCCATAAGGCTGCGAAAAAAGCGGCAAAACAAGCCAAAAAGGATAAGTAATTTATGCACGAACTCGGGGTGGTCTTCCATATCGCGGACATAGTGCGCGACGTCGCGGTCGAAAACAAGGCGACGAAAGTCCAAAAAGTCGTCATGCAAATCGGCGAAGTATCGACGGTCGTCAACGACCAGCTTATCGATTGCTGGAACTGGAACGCAAACCGTACGGAACTTCTGAAAGGTTGCGTGCTGGAAATCGAACCGGTGAAAGCCGTGACGTACTGCGAAGACTGCAAGAAAGAATACGAAACGGTCAAATACGGTAAAATCTGCCCGTATTGCAAAAGCGAAAGGACTTATCTTTTAAGGGGCAACGAAGTCATGATAAAAGAAATCGTCGTGGAATAAGCGGCGAAAATCAAAAAACCATCGGGTGTTTTTCCCGGTGGTTTTTCTTTGTGCTTTTATTCTTCTTTTTCTTTTTCCTGTTCGTCGAAAAACGCGACGATGCGTTTCCTTACGTCACGCGGGATTTTTCTGTAATAAATCCTGTTAAAAAAGTTTACGGGGTGCAGCGACACGAAAAGCCTTGTGAAGAACGCGGCGGCGGAATTTCCCTTGATTTCGATGTCGGCGGCGGACGTTATCGGCAGCGATTCGTCAAGACCGTTTATGGGGCAAGTGCGCCCGAGATTTACCGTGATTTCCTTTGTTTCGCCGGGGACAAGGTCAAAGAAGTTGTCCGAAAACTTTGCGCCGTTAATGTTGTTTCTGATGAACACGCCGCGCGCAAACACGTCCGTTGAAAGTGTGATTTTAAGCACGCCGTCGCGGATAAAGTCGTATTCTCTTTTGATGACGGGGTGCAAAAGTCGCGCGTATTTTTCCCGTCTTACAAGCCTTGTGTCGGTATATTTTCCGTCTTCCGTTTCAAGTTCAGCATAAGCAAAACACCTTAAACGTTTGTTCTGATTTCTCACGATTGCCATACCTTGTGCAAGTTGCATTTTGCTTTCTCCGGCGACAAGTGTAATGTCGCTATGTTTCTCAACAAGCACTTCACCGTCATAATTGCACACCTTAAACGTGAGTTTTGCCGAAATATCCTTATTTGTGTCGTTGAAAGTGTGGACGTAAAAGCCGCCGTCCACTGCGTCGATATTGACTGCGACGGGCGCATAATAACGCCTTAAATAATACCCCGCCGCTTTAATACTTTCGTCAAAATCTCTTACCGACCAGCTGAGCCCCTCGAACACGTCGTTGAGTTGCCAGACGATAGTGCCGTTCACGGTGGGCTTATTGCGCCTGAAATGCGACACCCCTTCGCGAAGACCTTCCGCCTGTGCGATTTGCGAGGCGTAAACCCAGCCCGAAATATCTTTCGGCGCGTTGAACCTTTCAAGGGTATAATACTTGATTTTGCCGACGCCGTTTGTCGAAAAGTCGCGGGCTTTCAGTTTTTTGGAATTTATATTTTCGTCGTCGCAAAGAATATTTTTCATGCTGTTTTCGGACGGCAGACTCATCATGCCGAATTCGCTTGCAAAGCGTGGCAGACGTTTTTTGAAATAAGTCGCGGGCTTCATACCGTGCCACACCGCCCATATATGCGCGTCGCCGACGTTGTCCGCGGCGTATCCGAACATATACGACACGCCCGACGGGCTGCCGGGGATATACGCTACGTCGGAATTTTCTTGCACGATTTTTTTCAGGTCGTAATAGAAAAACGGTTCCGCCGCGTCGATATAGCGCGAGAAAAACATCCAGTTGACGGACATCGCCTCAATCTCGTTATTGCCGCAGAACAGCGCAAGCGACGGGTGGAAATGCAGACGTTTCACCTGATATTCCGCTTCCTTTTTTACGTTTTCCATAAACGCGGGCAGGAAAAGGGGATATCCCTGACACGCAAACGGGAAGTCCTGCCACACAAGGATACCGCGCTTGTCGCACTCGTCATAGAAAAACTCGTTTTCGTATCCGCTCCCGCCGAATATTCTTATCATATTCATATTCATAAATTCGACGTCGGAAAGCAAACGGCGGCATTTTTCCCTGTCGAAAACGTCCGTGACGTCGGGCGGGACGTAATTCGCGCCTTTTATGAAAAGGGGCACGCCGTTTAACGTAAAGCGGAAGTTTTTGCCGATTTCGTCGGGGCTGTTGTCGAAAACAAGGTCGCGAAGACCGATTTTCACGATTTTGCCGTCGACGATTTCGTCGCCGCGGCTCAGACTTACCACGACTTCGTACAAAGGTTGTTCGGGCTTATCCGACAAATCTCTTGTCCACCAGAGTTCGGGGTTTTTGATTTCGATATCCGCCTTGAACAAGCCGTTTTCGATTTCGATGCCTTTTGCGTTGAACTCCGACTTATCGGGGGACAGCACCGAAAAGAAGGTTGAAAAATCGTCCGTCGTATTGTATCTTTCGACGCGTGCCGTCATCGACAGCGTTACCGCGCCGTCCGAGTTGTGTTTTTGCGATATTCTGAAATCGGAAATTTCCGCGCCGCACGCCGTTTCGAGATACACGTCTTCGCGGATGCCCGACGCGGGGGCAAAGGGCGCAAAGTCCCAGCCGAAGTGGAAGGCGGGTTTTCTTATATGCACGTCGCCCGAAAGTCCGTTGAGATTTTTCGGCGTTTTGATGAGTTTGGTTGCGCCGACGACGAAAGCAACCGGCCCGCAGATTCTTACTTCCAGCACGTTTTCGCCCGGCTTTAACAGCGATTTCACGTCGCGGCGGAAAGGCAGAAACGCGTTTTCGGAATGGTCGACCTCTTGGTCGTTCAGAACGACGAAAGCGAGCGTGTCGATTTTGTTCAGCACAAGGAAAACCTTGTCGGCTTTCAAAAAGTCCTCGCTCACATTGAAAGTTTTCCGATAAATCCAGTCGTCCGTGCCCGCGCGGAAAAACCATTCGTTATCGCGCGTGTTTTCGGGCGAGACGTCCACAAGGGGGTTTTTCATGCGGTCAAGGCGGATAAGATCCAGAAAGTTCGTGCCGGGGACGACAGCGTCAAAAAAGCTCGCGTCCCTTGACGACTTGAATTGCCATTTTCCGTTCAGATCGAGTTTCATAAAGTAATGTTGCCTTTTTTTCGTAGGTGATAAACAGATTATACGACGATTTTCGGGGCGTTGTCAATGCGTGCCGAACAAGGTTTGTATTATTTTTTCCCGGCAGTCGAAAAGTCTTGTAAAGTGCAACAACTTAAAATTATTGACAAATCGTTTTGATACATATTGCCCGTAATAAGCGCAAAGATTACCAACAACTATGCACAAATAATGAATATTCCGACAAGTGTCGTTAAAATTAGTTTCCTAAACAATGCCTACAACACCGAGTTCCGCTATATGGGGACGAAAGCCGAATGGGCAAAAGTGAGCATTGCAGAAAAACCGAAAAAAGCAATCGTCGTAAAATGCACCGACGGCGAAATCACGGTCGAGAAGAGCGCAGACAACTGACAAAGAATGTTTGTTAAGCGGTGTCCCTTCCGGGAGATTCCCTCGCTACGCTCGGAATGACGTGCAAATTGCCATCCTGAGGAGTGTCAACAAAGCGCGTGTTGCGCGAAAACCACGTTGCTTTCGCAACAATAAAACAAAACCCCGAATTGCTTCGGGGTTTTTCATTGGTTTTGGATTATTCCTTGTCGGCGCGTTGCGCTTTGAGTTCGTCAAGAATTGCCGAAAGAAGTTCCTGCGTTTTGTCGGGAGCGGGTTCAACGGGTGCGACTTCAACGGGAGCGGGTTCTGCGGGGGCTTCTTCTGCGACCGCGACTTCTGCGGGGGCTTCCGTCGTTTCGGCATCGCCGTTCTTTTTTGTTACTTTTTGTGCAAGTTGTTCCAGCCTTGCTTTTTCTTTGCCGCCGATTTCGCGCGCTTTATTGATTGCTTTCACGATAAGGAAGAGTACAAGCGCGGTGAGAAGGAAAGTAACGATTGCGGAAATAACCGCGCCGAAGTCCATAATGACCGCTTCTTTTACGACTGCGCCTGTCGTCGCGTCGATGACGGGATCTCTCAGGACGACTTGAAGGCTCTTGCCGTCTTGTCCCAAAGGAATCATATTGATAAGGGGTTGAAGTATACCTTTGACAAGCGAGTTTACGATTGCGGTGAACGCGCTGCCGATAATCATACCTACTGCAAGGTCAAGGGCGCTGCCACGATTGATGAACGCCTTGAATTCCTGCCAAAGTTTGAATTCGTGTTTCTTTTTCATAAAGTGTGCTCCATAACTTGATTTTCGAGAGATAATATAGCACACTGCGAATAAGTTTGCAAGTATTTGATTAACAATAATTATATATGCGACAGATTTAAGTCGTACGACCGACAAAGCCCGCAAAACATGCCAAATCTTGACAGCGCGCCGCACGGGTGATAAAATATATACAACAATATTTTCGGAGAAGACCATGTATCATATTATTATAAATCCCGTCGGCGGCAAGGGAGAAAGCCAGAAAGCGCTGCAAACGGTCAAAAAATTGTTGGATGCCAAAAAAGTGCCGTATATCGTGCATGAAACGCAACACGCGCGCCACGCAACCGAAATCGCAAGGGAACTTTCGCATGAGCCCGACACAAAAATCATCGCAATGGGCGGCGACGGCTCCTTCCACGAGGTGCTTTGCGGCATTGAAAACTTTGAAAACGTTACGCTCGGGCTTATCGCGTGCGGCAGCGGCAACGACTTTATCAAAAAGTCGGGACACCCCAAAGACGTCGAAAAAGCCCTTGACGTAATTTTAAAAGGCAACGTCGGTTACGTCGACTATATGGACCTCGGCACGACAAGGTGTTTGAACGTCGCGGGCGGCGGCATGGACGTGGACGTCCTTGTGAAATACGCCTCCGTCAAAAAACTGAAAGGCAGCGCGGCGTATAATTACGCCTTGATTTACACCCTGTTACATACCCGCTTCCACAAACTCCGCCTGATTGTCGACGGAAAAACGATGGATAAAAGCGTGTTTATGATCGGAATCGGCAACGGCGGCTTTATCGGCGGCGGATTGCCCATTTGCCCGCACGCGGAAGTGTCGGACGGGAAACTTGACGTCGTTATCGTCAACGAAATGAAAAAAAGACGGATTCCGCCGATGCTTCTGAAATTTATGAAAGGCAAACACGTCGAGGACAAAACCGTTGAAGAATTCCGCACCGACCGCGTCATTATCGAGGCTCTGGACGACAGCCGGTTTGAGCTTGACGGCGAGATTATCGAGGACAGATACCTTGACATAAAAGTCGTGCCGAACAAACTGAAAATGTTTATGTAACAAAAAATCAAATTTTTACCACAAAAAAAAGCACTTCGCAAAGAAGTGCTTTTTGTTTGGAGTTTCAAAGTTAAATGCGAGTTGTTTTGTCTTCGCCGATACCGACCATGCCGTCGACGGTGTATTTTTTGCCGTTCGTGTCGGTGACGTAGCCGTAAATCTTGCCGTAAGGCAGGGCGTAATAAACAGCCACGGGAATGGGCATATAAAACACGTTGTCGATTTTGAAAGTGATATCGACAAGCCCTTGTCCCGCTTCGTCGCGGATATGCCATTCGTTCGCTTTCTTTTTGCCGTCTTTATGGGTGAATACCACGGGCGGCATCGGGAAAGATTCGCCTTCCAGCCAGATTACGTTTTCGTTGTAATTGACCTGATCGACCGATTGGTTTCTCGTCAGGTTGAAAGCAAAGAACTTCTGTTCGCCGTCGATTTCGGTCTTGCCCATCGTGGTGAGCCAGTCGTAGTGCGAGAAGAAGGGATAATATCCTTTGTGGTCGTCGATGATACCGACCGAGCGCTCGTTGGTTTTATAGGTTTTGCCGTTTAACGTAATCGTACCCGTCGCCTTGAAGAAATCTTTTTCGCTGTAAAGGGGGTTTCTGAACGAGCCGTCCTTGTTTTTCATAAGGGGCATAACGCCGTTGGCAAGGGGCGAAAGACGTTCAAACGAAATGTCGATTGCAAACTCGCCGGATTTGCCTTTGGTATGACCGACGCATTGCGCTTTGCCGTTTGCGAAATCGTTGATAATCTTATATTCGCTCTTTTTGGTTTTGCAGTAGCAGTTGTCGGACAAAAGTTGTTTTGCGACCTTCGCGCGTTTCACGGGCACGAGATTGCGCCAGGCATAAATTTTGTTGTCGGCGTTGTTGTGCCATACGAAAATGGAAAAACCGATGGGGCCCATGTTGTAGCACGCGCTGATGAGAGAGCCTTCGTCCATGTTGACTTCAAACGCTTCCCACTCGATAAGGCGCATGCGTTTGATGAAAGACGGCGTCTTCATAAAGAAAGGTTTTTTGCAATCCAGAAGGTTTAAGTCCTGAAAAGGCTCGCTGAACGTGCCGTAATGCGCGACGCCGTTTTCAACGATATGCGCGGGTGTCGTGACGGGCGTGCGTTTTTCGCCGATGTTTTTTGCAAAGTTACTCATAATAAAACTCCTTATCAAAAAAGATTTTGTATATTTTATCCGTAATTTAGTATATTGATGTTATCACACGCGCGTGAAAAAAGCAAGGTATTTTGCCATTATTCGCGCGGCGCGCGTTTGGTTTTTCCGAAAAGTATGACGGCGCGTTCCGACGATTTTTTGATTTCTTCGGGACTGACGCCTTTCGCTTCCGCCAGAATTTTCACGACCGTCGGGCTGCAAAAACCGCCCTGACATCTGCCCATACCGGGGCGGCACCTGCGCTTAATCGCGTCAAGGGTATATACGGGCAGCGGACTGTCCAGCGCGTCCAGAATTTCGCCTTTCGACACTTCTTCGCAGCGGCAGACGATTTCGCCGTACGCAGGGTTTTGTTTTATCAGAGCGTCGCGCTCGCTTTCCGACATTTCTTTCGGGTGCGGGTGCTTTTTTCTTACCGGGTTGAAGGAAGCGTTCTTTTCAACCGCCTTGAATTTCGACACGTATTCGACCGCCCATTTCGCAAGGTCGACGGCGATAGCGGGCGCGGCTGTCGCGCCGGGCGATTGTACCCCCGCTGCTTCCAGAATATTTTCGGTGAAAATACCTTTTCTTACCTGAAAATCTTCTTCGTAAGTCGGCGAGCGCACCCCCGAAAAGTATGCGATGACGTCGGACGGCTTTATATTTTCGGCGACTTTCATTTGCTCGCTTATGATAAAGTCCATGGTTTCTTTGTCGGTTGTGACGTCTTCGCGGTCGGGCGTTTCCAGCACGTTCGGTCCTATTATCATATTTTTGTCGACTGTGTGAATGACGGCGATACCCTTGCTCGTGTTTTCGTGCGACAGGGCGAATTTCGTCATATCGATGCGTTTTTTCAGCGACAGTTTTTCGTCGGACAAAACGGTTATCGGCGACTTGACTTCCGTCGTGTTGATGTATTTTCCGACCTTTTTGTCAAGGATTATGTCCGTGCCTTTTCTCGGGTGAATGGTAAAGGTTCTGTCGCCCGCCATATCGGCGATGACGTCGGTATAAACGCCGGCGCAGTTTACGACGATCGTCGGGTGCAGCGTGCCGCGGTTGGTTTTTACGGCGGTGATTTTGCCGTTTTCGACGTCCATGCCCGAAACCATCGTGTTCAGCGCGATTTTTGCGCCGTTTTCAAGGGCGTTTTCCATAAGAGCGACGCACATTTTATAAGGCGACGTGAATCCGCCCGTGGGCATATACAGCGCGCCCGTTGCCCACGATGGGGCGTAAGGCTCGATTTTCAGCAGTCCTTTTCTGTCGACGTATCTGACGCCTGGTATTTTCAGCCGCTTGGAGTTAAGCACAAGAAGGCGGGGAAGAAGTTGCTCCCACTTTTTCGCGATGAGCAAAAGATGACCGAGCCTTTCAAACGGGACGTCAAGGTCGCGCGCAAGGTCGGTGTACATTCGGTTTCCGACGTAGTTATACTTGTGTTTTTGCGACGACGGGGAATAGTTTATGCCGACGTGCACCGCGCCGCCGTTTCGTGAGGACTGTCCCGCCGCGACGTCCGCGCCTTTTTCGACGACAAGTACGTCAAGGTCGTATTTTGAAAGTTCCCTTGCGGTTGCCGCGCCGACAAGCCCCGCGCCGATAATCAGAACGTCGGGGGAAAGTCCGTCCAGAGCGTTGTCGGTAATCGGGGGAACGTATTGCTTTTGTACAAAGCCTTTCAGTTTCACGTCGTTGACGACGCCGATATATTTTTTGTCGACGGCGATGCGACCTGCCTTTACGACGGTGTTCCAGTCGTCGACTTCGCCGGATAGGTAAATGCAACCGTTTTTCTCTTCGGCGGTAATTCTGTCGTCAAGTTCTTTCAGTTTTTTGACTTTTTTCTCAAAATCACTCATTTTATGTTTTTGATTTCCGTTTTTATTTTATTTTGCAAAAGTTCGCGCTCGGACGCGATGTCCCAGATGCCCAAACGCAGAACGTACGCGACGACGTCCCACGGCTTATGACTGTCCTTTGTGAAGCCTTTGTTCATCTTTACGTAGTTTTTGATAAATCCGTTGTAAATGAACACGCGGACGGTACTCATAAGGAATATTTTGAGTTTGGAGCTGCCGGGGAAAAGTTCCGCGTCGTGGAACAAAAAGTGCATCATCGCAAGTTCCGCCTCGGGACGGCCTTTGCAGGCGGTCATCCAGTCGATGACCTGATATTTGTTGCCGTCGCACATAATGTTATCGGTGTGGAAATCGAGGTGGATTATGTTGTCGGCTTCGGGCAGGGCGGAAATATAGTTTTTAAGTTTTTCGGATTCTTCTGCCGAAAGAAAAGTAAAAAGCCCGTTGTCAAGGGTTTCGAGCGCGACGCGTCGGACGTCGCGGAGTTTATCGGAGTGCGCGGAATGAACGTGAGTGTGAAGCGCGGCGATGATTTTCCCTGCTTTGAACAAAATCGCGGGGTTTTTCATCGGCATGTTCGTCAAAGATTCGCCGTAAAGTTTTTTGAAAACGAGCCCTTGTCTTCCGTTTACTTCTACTTTGCCGAAACATTCCATCGGAGTGCAGCCTGTTTCAAACGCGACGGTCGTGTTCAGAAGTTCGATATCGACGTTTTCTTTCGATACGGAATCGAAGTAAAGTTTCAGCACCTTCTCGTCGCCAAGGTCGAAAACTTCCGAGGAACGAGCACGAAACATCGGCTTCGATAAATCGCAATTTTTCACAAGCGTCAAAATTTTTTCGTCCATAATTCTCCTTGTTTTTACGCGTACACGCGCACGAAATTCATATAATAATTTTATTTTACATCATATCAATATTAACTTTCAAGAAAATTCGACAAAGTCTTTCTTTTTTTGCATAAAATAATTAAAAAAATTTCATAATAGGTATTGACAAACCCGAAAACGGGTGTATAATATAGTTAGCAATCAAGGAAAGCGAGTGCTAACAATCGCAAATGATGATTGCTAACAATCTTAAAATAAGGAAGTGCATATTATGAAAAACAATCTTACAAGATGGGACAAATTCGAAAAAGGACTTGACAGCTTCGGCAATTCTTTCAACGCCGCATTCGATAACTTCTTCCGCCCGATGTACGACGGGGATATGATGCGTACCGACGTCAAAGAAAACGACAACGAATACGTTTTGGAAATCGAAGTGCCCGGCTACGACAAGAAGGATATTTCGGTTGACGTCAACGACGGATACCTTACCGTTTCCGCAAAGAAAGAAGAAAAGAGCGAGGACGAAAAACACGGCTATATCCGTCAGGAAAGGACGGCAAGTTGCAGCCGTAACTATTACGTCGGCGACATTGACGAAGACAACGTCAAAGCAAAGTACGATAACGGCGTATTGACGGTTTATGTGCCCAAAAAGGAAGATAAACCCGAGAAATCGCGCACAATCACGATTGAATAAGTCAACTTAACATAATTTCCAATCCCCCTAAAAACGAGAAATTGCCTGCAATTTTTGCAGGCAATTTTCGTTTGTTTCATGAAGCTATCTTATGATTTCTTTTCAAGAAGGTTTTTGAAAAGTTTTACCGCGGCGTCGTAAAGTTCTTGTTTATAATTTCTGGACGGAAGAAGCGGCGTGTTTTCGGGCGAGGTCGCCGTCGCAAGGGCAAGTCCCGATTTTTCAAGGTCGAAACCCATTGCGATTTGTCCGCATATCGCAATCACCGGCACGCCGAACTTTTTCGCGTGTCTCGTGAGCCCGCTGATTGCTTTCCCGTCAAGAGTCTGGTTGTCGAGTTTTCCTTCGCCGGTAACGACGAAAGCGGCGTCTTTCAACAGGGAATCGAATCCCGTGCCGTCAAGCATTACGTCGATGCCCGACGTGAGTTTTGCGTTGAAAAAGGCAACCATTCCCGCCGCGATACCGCCTGCTGCGCCGCCGCCTTTCAGGTTTTCGACGTCGACGCCGACGTCGCGTTTTATAACGGACGCATAATGTTTCAGTCCGTCGTCAAGGTCTTTCACCATCATATAATCCGCGCCTTTTTGCGGGGCAAAGACGTACGACGCGCCGGTTTCGCCGCACAACGGGTTGTCGACGTCGCACATACAGGTAAGGTTAAAATTCCGGGCGTTTTTCACGTCGATTTTTTCAATGTTTTTAAGCGTGCCGCCCGTCGGGATAAAGGTTTCGCCGCTTTTATCGAAAAATTTCACGCCAAGGGCAGCCGCAATCCCCGCGCCGCCGTCGTTGGTTGAACTGCCGCCAAGTGCAAGGACGATATCTTTCGTGCGCATCAATGCGTCGTCGATGATAACGCCTACGCCGTACGACGTCGTTTTTGCAGGATTTTTGAATTCCGTTGAGGCAAGTCCGATTGCTTTCGCGCTTTCGACGATCGCGCACACGGGCGACAAAAGGTATTCCGCCGTGCAGGGACGGAAGTTGCTGTTTCTCGTGCGGACGCTGATAAGTCTGCCGGTGAGCGCGCGACGGAAACATTCAAGCGTGCCTTCGCCGCCGTCGGCAATCGGCAAAACGCGCGTGTTTGCCGCAGGTGAGACGTCTTTTATCGCTTTTTCGATGGTGTCGGCGACTTCTTCCGCCGTAAGCGTCCCCTTGAAACTGTCGGGACAAATGAGAATTTGTTTGTTTTCCATAAATTCCGCCGTGATGATTACTTCGATATAAGTATATTGCAAGCGCGCGGATTTTTCAAGGAAAAAAAACGAAAATCAGCGACATGTTGCAAGGGTAAGGGCGATAAGGCGGTTTTTTTTGTGGGCGTCGAACACGACTTTTTTCGTCACGAGCGCGCCTTTTTTGATGATGGGGACGTTGTTCTTGTCGTAAACGGAAGACGTCGCGACGCGTCCGATAAGAAATCCGTAGTTGGACAGAGCCTTTACGGGAAGGGACAAGGCGTTTTCGGGCGGCGACAATATCGACACCTTAAAATCTTTCTCGGGTTTTTCGATGACGGGCTTGCTTTTTTGTTTCCGCACGCGCTTTTTTCCGTCGGGCAGGAGAAGGACACCTTGCGCGTCAACGGACGCGATTCTTTCGACAAGCACGGGCGTTTCGTTCACGATGATTGCGGTGGCGATTTTATCGGTGTCACCGAAGTACAAATCCGAAAGAACCCCGAGTGCTTTTCCGTCGGCGGTATATACGGGCGCGCCGAGGGGAAATTCGATAAGGTCTTTTTCCGAAACGTCGGATTGGCTTTTTATGCATAAAAGATTAGACAAAACGACAGAATCGTCGTTTATTTTTTTCAGGCTTCGGGCGGCGACGTACATATTTTCTGAATCTTTGGAATAAAGGTCGGAAAACGCGAAAAAACCCACCGATTTCAGACGCTTTTCGCACAAAACCCCCGTGATAGTGCCCAAAATTTTGTGTTGAGAGCCCGATATGACGGGTAAAGACAGATAAGACGTGATTTTTCTCATATTATTCCTCACAAAACATACTACAAAATTAAGATATTTCAAAAAACGGGCGTTTATGTTGCAAAAAACGTCGATATTCTTCCGAAAAAAGAAAGTTTGTCCGAAGATAGGCAAAAACGGCGCGAAAAAATCGGTAAAAATCGGGCGAAACGCCAAAAACGCAGCGGAAAAACATTGCGAAAGTTCGACAACTTTTTAACGAATAAACGTGGATTTGTCAACATAAAATAGTGCGAATGTGGATAACTCGGTGGATAACTACCCGTTTTTATACAATTTTTGAATAAAATCGCAACGGAGTGCAATGTGGACAAACTCGGCAAAACAATTTTCAAAATCAGTATGGCAATATTCGTAATTATTTTGACAATTTTTGCGTTTTTAAGCGTCGTATGTGTGAAAAACACGTTAAATATTCTGAAAAACGACGCGGGTTACGTCGTTGTGCTGGACGCGGGACACGGCGCACCCGACGGCGGCGTTGTCGGAACAAATACCGGCGTGCTTGAAAGCGATCTTAACCTTAAAATGGTGAAAATTTTGCAAAACTACCTTGAAAACGCAGGGGTGAAAGTCGTTTTGACCAGAAAAAACAAATACGCGTTGTCGGGCGGTGCAAAAGGGTTCAAAAAAGAAGACTTCAAACTCAGAAAAGAGATAATCGAGAGCGTAAATCCCGACGCGGTTATCAGCATTCACATGAACTTTTACAAGGCTCAGCCGTCGCGGCGCGGAGCGCAAGTGTTTTACGACGCGAAAAACCCGTGTTCTCTGCCGTTTGCGGCGACGCTCATGCAAAAAATCAATACGGAAATCAACAAAAAATACAGCGGACGGGAATATGCTGCGCTTTCGGGTGACTTTTATATAATAAATTCGACGTCCGCCCCCGCCGCAATCGTGGAATGCGGATTTTTAAGTAACGCGGAAGACGAAAAACTGCTTGTCGGCGACGAATACAAAAAGGAATTTTGTTATCACTTGTTTTCGGGCGTGATGCAATATCTGTACACGGGCGCAAGATAAGGGCGAGCGATGTTTGCCTTGTGGCAAAGCGATGTGCCTTCGGCGTGATATTTTGCTGTCGCAAAGCGATGTTTCTCTCTTTGAGAGAAGATAAGTTTTTTTAATTACCGGTTTGCAAAAAGCCCACTGCTTTTTTTAGTAGCAGCGGGCTTTTTTGTTATTCATTTTTTTATCAAAAGCAAAGGCGTCTGATTGCCTCGCGATAGATTTTGAACACGTTCATATAGGTCGAAATCGGGGTGCGTTCGTCGGGCATATGAATGGTGGACTCAACGCCCGGGAACTCCGGACCGAAAGCGACGCCGTGTTTTAAGGCGCGTGCGTAAGTGCCGCCTCCGATTGAAATCGCGTCAAGGTTCGTGCCCATTACGTCGTTATATGTCGAAAGCAAGGTTTTCACCAAAACGTCGTTTTTATCGACATAAAGCGGCTCCTGAAACTCCGATTCTGCAATCGTGAAGTCGTAAAGGCACTTGTCGAGAATATCAATCAAGGTGCTTTTTTTCACCGTGACGGGATAACGGATATTGATTGTGAACTTCAACTTTTCGTGCGAAGAAATTATGCCGAGGTTAACTGTGAGCGCGCCCGAAACGTCGTCGCGAAGGTCAAGTCCCGCGCCTTTTCCGTCAGAGGTTTCAAACGCACCATAAATCTTTTTCAAATCCACGTCGATATCGCTCAACGCTTTCAGAAGTTTGACGATTGCGTTGTCGCCGAGTGCGGGCGTTGCGGCGTGAGCGGCTTTTCCGTGAGCGGTAACCACGATTCTTCCGTCTTTTATTTCATATTCGAGCCCGGATTTTTCGATAATCGTCAGGTTGTCGGCGGTATCGGGGATGCGCGCGGTGCAGACGTTAGGCACGACGTTGGGACGAGTGCCGCCCGAAATTTCGACGTTGCCCGAATAGTTTTTCTCAAACGTTATCGTCGCGATGCCTTTTTCGCAGTTGATGACGGGGAAGTCCGCGTCGGGCGAGAATCCCGTGTCGGGCATTTTTTCGACGGTATTGAAATGTTTTATACAACGCCAGCCCGTTTCTTCGTTGCAGCCAACGATGAATCTTATGCGTTTTTTGGGGATAAGACCTTCGTCAAGCAGGGATTTTACGGCGTACAGACACGCAAGCATTGGACCGCGGTCGTCAACGACGCCTCTGCCGTAAATGACGTCGCCCGAAATTTCGCCGCGAGGGTTATGCGTCCAGCCGTCGCCCACGGGCACGGTGTCGAGGTGACCGAGAATACCGAAAGACTCGCCTTCGCCGATGTCCGCAACGCCGCAGTAACCGTCAAGGTTTTTCGTCTGAAAACCGAAAGACTCCGCTTTGCTTAAAAACCAGTCGAGGCATTGTCTGTTACCTTCGCCGAACGGGGCACCGGGCAAAGGTTTGCCTTCTTCGCCGTCGAAAGACAGGAGTTCAAGGGTGTCTTTCAGCAGTTCGTTTTGATATTTTTCCATTATTACCTCCGAAAAATCCGTTTAATTTTTGAAAAACATTTGTAATTTTCAATATATTATTATACACTATTTATAATAAATGTGAACTAATATTTCAAAGCACAGGGCGATTTTATGCATGAAGGACATCGTGACAGAATGAGAGAGCGAATTTTGCTGTCGGGTATAGAAAGTTTACAGCCGCACGAGGTGTTGGAGTATCTTTTGTATCACGCAATACCGCGTAAAGACACAAACGGTATCGCGCACGAGCTTATTTCGAAATTCGGCAGTCTCAACGGGGTACTTAACGCCGACTACGACGCGCTTCTGGACGTAAACGGTATGACGGCAAACGCGGCGTTGCTGCTGACAAGTCTGAAAGGCGTGTTCAGAATGTACGCGTCGGGCGACAAGAAGGGCAAAATCGTCATTGCGACGCGCGGCGACCTTGTCAGGTATCTCAGCCCGTTTTTCTACGGCGAAAAGACCGAAAAGTTTTATATGCTGTGTCTTGACGCGAAAAGCACGGTAATCAAACTTGTGAAACTTTCATCGGGTATTCCGCAGGAAGTCCGCGTGGACGTCAGGGACGTCGTGGACAATGCGTTGAAATATAAGGCGGTTTCGGTCGTAGTCGCGCACAATCATCCGTCGGGCGACGTGTCCCCGAGCGTTCAGGACGTCGAACTCACGCGGGCGATCGCGGCGGCGTTGCAACTTATCAAAATCAAACTTGCCGACCATTACATATTCAGCGATTTCGGATATTGCTCGTTCGTTGAAGACGGCGTCGGCGGACAGATTCAACAAAACGTAAATAACTTCTTGAAGGACGGTATAAAATACTGATATGGAACAAAAAGTAAGAACCCGTTTCGCACCAAGCCCCACGGGATTTATGCACATCGGAAATTTAAGGACGTGTCTTTACGCCTTTCTTTTCGCAAGGAAAAATAACGGCACGTTTATTCTTCGCATCGAGGACACCGACCAGGAAAGGTTTGTCGACGGCGCGGTAGATCTTATTTACAGGACGCTCAAAACGTCGGGAATCACTCACGACGAAGGCCCCGACGTCGGCGGCGACTACGGCCCGTATATCCAGAGCGAAAGAAAACCCATATATATGGAATACGCCAAAAAACTTATCGAACTCGGCGGGGCGTACTACTGCTTCTGCACGAAGGAACGCCTTGAAACGCTGACCGACGAGAACGGAGTCAGGACTTACGACAAGCACTGCTTGCACCTTTCCAAGGAAGAAATCCAAGAAAACCTTAAAAACGGCGTGCCGTACGTTATCCGCCAGAATATTCCGAAAGTCGGAACGGGCACTTATCACGATATGGTTTACGGCGATATTTCCGTCGATTATTCGGAACTCGAAGACAATATTCTTATTAAGTCCGACGGTATGCCCACGTACAACTTCGCAAACGTCGTCGACGACCACCTTATGAAAATCACGCACGTTATCCGCGGGGTTGAATATCTTTCCAGCACGCCGAAGTACAATCTGATTTACGACGCGTTCGGATGGGAAAGACCGCAGTATATGCACCTTCCGCCCATTATGAAAGACGCGTCGCATAAACTTTCGAAGCGTTACGGCGACGCCAACTTCGAAGACTTCATAAATAAAGGGTTTTTGCCCGAAGCGATAATAAATTATATATCCCTTCTCGGGTGGAGTCCCAAGGACAACACCGAAAAAATGTCGATGGAAGAACTTATCGAAAAATTCGACGTGTCGGGGCTTTCCAAAAGCGGCAGCATCTTCGACGAAGCAAAAATGCGCTGGCTCAATCAACTTTACGTGAAAGAGTTGCCGTTTGAAAAGTTTATGGAATACGCCCGTCCTTACTTCGATAAAAGCTGCGCGAAAGGGAAGTACGATTACGACAAGCTCGGCCGCATTCTTATGAGCCGCGTCGAAATCTTTTCGGAAATTCCCGACAAGGTTGCATTCCTTGACGAGTACGGTCCTTTCGATACCGCGCTTTTCGTCCATCAAAAGTCCAAGACGACGATTGAGCTTGCACGTGAAATACTTGAAAAGATTTTGCCATTGTACGAAGGCGTCGACGAGTGGACGAACGAGAATCTGTTCAAGGTGTCGGAAGAGTTCGCCGCGGCGAACGGATACAAGAAACAGCAGTTGTTCTGGGCGGTGCGAGTTGCCGTCGCAGGTCGCGACGTTACCCCCGGCGGCGCAACCGAGCTTATGGACATTCTTGGCAAAAACGAAAGTTTACGTCGCATAAATTATGCGTTAACATTATTTTAATTCAATTTGGAGGAAATTATGAAACAACTGTCAATGCGCGCGAAAACGATTATCTCTTTCGTTTTGTTCGCCGTGGTTTTCACGGGACTGACACTTATCGCGTCTTACTGCGATCTGTCGATTTCGAAAATTCTCACGAAAAACACGTTGCCGGAAGGCGCGTATATTTCGACGAGCGTTTTCACGCTGTTCTTTGAGGCGATGGGAAGTTGTCCCATATATCTCGTCGTGTCGATTGCCGGCGCGATATGGTTCTGGTGGGGCATCGCCCACAAGAAAATCTGGCTTTCGGTCATTGCCGCAATCCTTGTTTTCATCGGATTCTTTTTGACGCTTCAGGACGTTTTCAAATATTACACGGAAGCAGTCACGGCGTCGCTCAATAACGGTATCCCCGTCGAGGTCGAAATGAAGGGCGGATTTTACAAAACCCTTATTTCGGCGGTTATCGCGATTGCGGAAGGAGCATGCCTTGTGTTCGCCTGGTCGCGCGTCAAGCCCGAAACCAACGACGCTCTTTTCAAATGGGTGTTCGTCATCGTCGTCGCAATGGCGGGCTATCTCATCGTACACTTTGTGAAAGGTCCCGTCGGCCGCATGCGTTTCAGAACGATGAACGCCGCAGGCGACACGGAATTCACGCAGTTTACGAACTGGTGGGTAAGCAACGGAAAACGCAAACCTTATTCTGCGGAAGCGGGCTCGGCACTCGTGCTTCCTTCCGACCAGTGCAAGTCGTTCCCGTCGGGACACACTTATTCGGCAGGTCTTATTTACACCCTTATTTGTCTGCCCGATCTCGTGAAGAGCATCGGCGACAAAAAATGGACGCGTCCCGTCATTTATGCGGTAACGATCGCGTTCACGGGTATCGTTGCAATCAGCCGTATCGCCGCTGGCGCGCACTATATGAGCGACGTCTTGTTCGGCGGCACGCTTTCGTTCCTTTTCATGATGATCGGCCGCGAAATCTTTATTTTCAAAGGCGCACATTTCAAGGCTTTGTTTGAAAGAAAGGCTGTGCCGCTTGACGGCGACAATGCAGAAACAGCCGAATAATCTTAAACAATAAACGAGAAAGCCCTCGCAATGCGCGAGGGTTTTTTTATATGGAAAAAGTGCAGAAATCTAAACAACAAGAACCGACAAAATGCAACATATTTCGATAATTATAATTAGACAAAGATACGGATAAACTAATTATTGTTAGTATTTCAAGTATGGCGGAAGAAGTTTATAAATCGGACGTGTTTGCCGAAAGACTTAAAGAACTCAGGCTTGAAAAGGGCATAGGACAAAATAAACTCGCAAGGGAGCTCGGATTGTCCAACGCCAGTATAAGTTACTGGGAAAACGAAAAGCAAGAACCGACTGCGTCGGCTCTGTATAAACTTGCCTCATACTTCGGGGTGTCCTCGGATTATCTGCTGGGACTTCAAGAATACAAATAAAGAAACGCAAAAAAAAGCGTCGGGACAATCGTCCCGACGTTTTTGTTATGCCAACAGATAATAATACGAACTTAGGTTTCCCGCCGTGTTTTT